>ENA-OYCN01000050-OYCN01000050.1-human-gut-metagenome-genome-assembly--contig:-NODE-50-length-61577-cov-11.034345_pt1 | contig 61577 bp, 74 predicted proteins | sample MGYA00244665_ERZ652871 | MGnify/ENA primary metagenome ERZ652871 (study PRJEB26926, sample SAMN06164731) | human gut metagenome | biome: ENVO:00009003; feature: ENVO:2100002; material: ENVO:00002003...
TAGCCGTGCCGCGTCTATCTTGTAGCTGTCACGTAACCGGGAAATAATATACTTATTCGTTACCGCGTTGGCTTTGCCTATCTTGGTTTTCAAGCCTTCAAGAATAATCGGAAGTATTACTTTCCTTTCGTATTCTGTCAGCGGTTGCGTTTCTTCTGAAAACCCTTTAATCATAGTGCTTGCAATTAAAAAGGTGTTTTGTTGAAACTAATCCGTAGTCCGGGTTTTGCGACGTGTACCGTTTTTCCGGTGGCTTTTGCTATTCCGTCCCGGAAGGCTACCGCGTCGCCGTTCCCTTCGCTTATATGTATCAATACTATGTTATTAACCCGTGTTAGGTCGTTAGCCTTCAACGCGTCCAAACAAGTATAGTAGCTTAAATGGCTTCTCCGTACTCGTTCTTTCAATACTTCCGGTATATAACCTTCTGTTACATTGCGTTCCAATATATCCGGGTCGTAGTTGCATTCAATTAATATGTTGTTCAACCCGGCAAATGTACAAGGCAAATAGAAAGTATCGGTAGCGAACAATACGCCGCCCGTTTCTTCATGCCAGACGTAGAAGCCCAACGGTTCGCGGCTGTCGTGCTTCGTGGGAAAGGGAATGATAGTAAAACCGCCCAGCCGTAAATGCTGGTAACTTCCGTTTTCCATCCTTATGTGGGTCGGTCGCCAGCAAGAATTAATCTTAGCGGCTTCTATCGTGCCTTTGGAAGCGTAAACCGGAACAACGTAGTTTAAAACCTCATTAATACGCCCGGCATGGTCGCCATGTTCATGGGTAATGAGGCAGCCTACTATTTTCTTTACGTTGTTGCCCAACGCTGCTAATACCTTCTTGAATGGTATTCCAGCTTCAAGTAGAAGGGCTTCGCCCGCGTTTTGCAAAACGTAGGCGTTACCCTCTGAACTTGAACCTAATACGGTTAATTCCATATTTAGAACAATGGTTTAGCGTTATTACTTCCGCGACCTTCCCGTGCTTGCGGCGGGTTAGCTGGCTCGCTTTGCGCCGTTTGTCCCTGCTGGGCTTGTATGGGTTGCCCGTCGATAACTCCAATAGTAGGCGCGGCATTCGCTTCTTCTTTTATTTCTTCGGCTACCGCATCCACTATCGGTACGCTGCTTTGTTCGTCTGCATCGCCGAAGTCGCACCCCGTAATGTACTCGTATAGGGCTTTCTTAGCCTTTCTTTCGGCTTTTCCGCGCAGTTGGTCGTGGCTGCTGTAATCATCCTTCTTTACGGTTGCAATAATGCTAAAGCCGTTTTTTTCTCCGTTATACTCATAGTTTATTTTGCAAGGTATTTCGGCGAAGTTCTGCGTTTGCCCCTTGTCGTATGAGGTATCAATGAAGTATTTTACGCCCAGCTTGCGAAGAAGCGAAGTATAACCTTCCTTAGTGGGGTACATCCTTTCGGCTATTATATTGAACTGGTTTCCGGTCGGAAGCAAGCCGATAGTAACCGCGTCTATGATGCAATCGCGTACTATGTCGCGGGTGTAAAGCGGAAGCGGGGCGCGCCCGCCGCTTCTTGCACGCCCGTTTCGGTCTGTAAGAAATCCTATTTTCGTGTTCATCAAAGGCATGAAAACCTTATCCATTACTTCGTCGGTCATGGCTTCGCGAAGAAGTGCTATTACGTTTACGGCTGTAAATGCCGCACCGAAGTTGCTTACGATCTGCAAAGCCGAAGCGTCCTTGCAGGCTAATTCAAACTTTTCTTTTGCTGCCAATATGGTAGCGGGTAAAGTGTTGGTATTCATACTATCGTTAGTTAATTGTTGTTCATTATGTCCTTTAAAAAGCTCTCTATTCCACCGCCTTTAATCATCTTTTCAAAAGCTATTTCGCGGGTTGCCCGTTCTACTATCGGCGCGGACTGCTTTCCGGTAAGAAGTTCTTTCAAGCCCTTTATTATGGCTCCATAATTTCCGCAAAAACCTACCATTACTCCGGTACTGTCTTCGCCGTTTTTATCTTTCGTATCTGTGTCGCAACCTACTACGATAAGACCGCGTGAACTGCTTCCGTTACATAATGGTACTAAATGCTTTTGCATTACTTCTGTGGTGGTCTTCAAAAAGTCGCTTTGGGGTTCTTCTTGGCTGCTTTCCGCTTGTTGCGTTTCTCCGTTTCCCGAAGCAAAGCAATAATAGTCACGATACAAGTCCGCAAAGTGTTCGGCTGCGTATTTCGCGAGCGCGGACGTGGGAAAGCAAAGCCGAGAGCCGACATTCGCATGCGTATCCGTAGCCGCGGTAGTCGTAAACGCGTACGAAAGCCCGGCATTTACATAACGGAATAGCGGGTAATACTTCCATTCGTTTTGGTCGTCCCAATTCGGCTTCCAACCGTTATTAAGTGCGCGGGTTATTACTGTCAGCTTGTGGTAGGCTAACATGCTTCTTTGGTCTTCCTTCGGGAAAATGTTAAATACTTCTTCGTTAATCGGTTGAATGTTCAAAACTCTACAAGCGTCCTCGTAAGACGCGATTTTCTTTTCTGTATTCATAAAGTTGTTATTTAAAAAAGTTAATAATAATGTTATTCTACTTTGAAGTCTTCGGTAGTTACTACCAACTTTACAAGCTGGCTAACAACCGGGATAAACTCGTTAATACTTTCTGCGTTATCCACGAAAATAGGCGCGCTAACGTTGTGGAACGTGCAAAGGGTGTTTATTATATCAAGCCCGGCATTAACTTTCCCGGCTTGGTTCTTATCCGCGTATTTTACCCCGTCAATAAGGCAAATGCAATCCGGTTCTTTTTCGCCGTTTACGAGCGTTTTGTACATCTTGAACTGAACCCGGCTAAACAATCCGTTTACGCGGCGTTCCACTTCCGTCATACGGGCTTTTATCAAGTCGGCTATTACTATTTCGCAGCCTTGTATTTCGGCGCGTTCCTGCGCCAATTTTGCGGCTTCCCCGTTTAGTTCGGCTATGCGCTTTTCGTTGGCTTCTATAATGGTGCGAAGGTTTAGCTTACGCTTTACTTCATCAAGCCGGGCGGTAAGGTTGGCTTTCCGTTGGCGTATCTCTGTTCTGCTTGCCGCGTCTTCCGCGTTGAAGGCTGGAAGCTGTTCGGAAAGTTCCTTTATTTCTTTTTCAAGCGCAACCCATTCCGGGAGGTCTTCTCCGTTAATATCCGGTTCGGTATTTACGCGGGGATTGTCATTCAAAACCTTTTGCAACGCTTCGCGGTCTTCTTTCGCCTTTGCTACGGCGGTAGTGTGGCTGGTTTCCAATTCGGCTAACGCTTTGTCTATCCGGTTGGCTTCTTCTTCCTGCGATGTTATCATTTCGTTTAACCGCTGACCGTCCGTGTTAATCTTGTTAAGGCGTTCTTCCCGGTCTGCATAGAATTTTTCGCGAGCGGCTTCCCGGTCGGTGTTATATTTTGCTAATGCTACCGGGTCGGCGCAAGCGTGCTTAAACAACGGGCAAACAAGACTTTCCGTAGCGGTAAATTCTTCGGCGTTTACTTTGTACCATCTTTCGCGTAGTTCGTTCTGCATTTGTTTGTAGCCTTCTATTGTGCTTTGCGTCCGTTTCTTCTCGTTCGTCAAACGGTCGTATTCACTACGGTAGCGGCTGGCTTCGCTGCGTTCGTCGTTTATAACCTGCTGTAACTTACGGTCGGCATTATTGTAAGTTTCGTTCTTCTTGAACGCTTCGTTCCTTGCCGTTTCCTTTGCCTTAAATACTAATGCGTGCTGGCTGCTACGTTTGTCATTTATGGCGGTTTGTACCTTAGCGGCAGCTTCATAGGCGATACGGTTGGCTTCTGCTGCTGATGCGGCGGCTTCGTCTATGTCGTTCAATTCTTTTGTAAGTTGCTCCTTTTTGGTGTTAAGGGCGGCATAGTCCGGTGTAAGCGGGGTAGCACGCGTTATTTCGTCAATACGCGTAGGTATCTTTTCCAATTCCTTCGTTATCTTCTCCTTTTGCGCTGAAATCTCGCGCTTATAGTCTTCTACCGTTTTCCCGCTAAGCCGTTCTATCAATGCGGCAAAGGCGGTATCGCCCTTCGCTATGTCTTCGTAGCTTACGCCCCCGGCTATCTGCAAAAGCATTTCGCGTTGTGCCGTCCAATGAAGGGAAAGGAAATAGTAGGGGTTGGTAATCATCTTGAAAACAGCTTCGGGTATAATTTCGTTTATACGTTCGTCGTATTCGCCTTTTGTTTTTAATGGTACTCCATTATAGAAGTAGTCGGTATGATGTCCCTTTAACTTCCTTTCCGTCTTTCCCTTCTCTGTTTTCCATTCTTCAACCAATACGCGACGGAGTTCTACGGTTTCAACACTTCCCGTTTCGGTATCTATTATTTCCAACGTTCCGGCTACCTCGTGTTCAAGGTCGGGAATAAAGTTACCTTCTGCGTCGTTGGTCTTAATTCCGAACTTACTATCTACGTTACCTTCACTGTCTTTGCCCCAAAGAAGCCATGTAAAAGCGTCCATTATGGTAGTCTTTCCCGTGCCGTTCCGTCCGCTTATGGTTGTAACTGTGTCGTTAAAGTCTATAACGACGTTGCGCAAGCCTTTGAAATTTACAAGGCTTAGACGTTTGATGATTGCTTTTTTGCTCATATTACTGATATTTTTGAAGTGAATAAAATCCCGCGTCAAGACTTACGGTTATTTTCTCTAATTTCTTCTTTTGGGCTGCATAGGAGCGTGCTATGCTGTTCAGGTAGCCCGTAAGGTTTACTATGTAGGTGCGCTTCTCTATGATGCAGTTTAGGGCTACGTCTAAGACGGCTTCCCAAACTTCCCGTACGCGTTCCGGCTGTACCGCTATTCTGTGCCGGATGATATATTCCGTTACTTTTGCCTTGCGGCTTTCAATCTCGGTTATTACCATTGAAAAATCACCTGTCCGGTATGCCTGCAATACAATCGCGCAAAATTGGATGGCGTTCAAATATTCTTCTTGTATATTGGAAACGCTTGTTCTCTTTCTCAAACGCTCCCTAATCCGTTCTTGAAATGTGTTACGATCTATTAGTTCTATCTGCCCGCTGGTTGTTTCAACTATACAGTATTTTCGGCTAATTTCGCGCGGGTCTATGTTCTTTTCCGCCGAATAAAGGAAACGTTTAAGGCTTCCGGTGTATTTTTCCCCGTTATCCGCCTTTAATATCAATGCGTTATTGCATGGTTTCAATATACGCGGTTCTACTCCCCGGCAGTAACTTCGTATCTGCCTGCTCTCCCTATTTATTTCATATTTAGAAAAGCCGGGAATGTTAATCCAAATGTTTTTAATCATATAGCTGTGTTTTAAAAGTTATTTCTTTTTGTTGCCTGCTGCCAGCTTTAACGCTAAATCAGCGTCAATAATCAGTAGCGCGCCTACTTGCGTTATCGCTGCATCAATCCGCCCGGAAGCCTTCAACCGTGCTGCGGTTGTCTTGGAACACCCTAATAGAATTGCAAGCCCTTTCAAACCGTACACGTAACGTTTCGCCGTTTTAGGCTTTTCCGGCTTCTGTGCCGCAGCTTCTATACGTTCGTCTATCGCGTCCATAAGTTCGCCGAGCGTAAGGTCTATTATTCGTTTCTTTGTGTCCATAGTCTAACTGTTTTCGTCGTCTTTAATGTCCGGTATTGTCTTCGCCGCAACCTTTATTGAAAGGGCGAAATTCGCAACTACAAGGAATACTGCCCATATAGGCGCGGTTTCAGTGTCAATGCTTAGAAGTATAAAGGAAACGGCAACCCAAGCAAGGGTAAGCCAGTTATACCACTTTAGCGGTTTCGTAAATTCTATGCCGATGGCTTTAAAAATCTTAGTCATAACTGCAAACTTCAAAAGGGTTATAGTCGTTTTCGCCTTTGCGCCTTCCTGTCGTTTTGACAATCCGTGTGATCTGCGCGCGTCTTCCTACTCTGAAAAAATCGCCGTTCCCGGTAAGTTCCTTCGGGAGTATAAGCAGAAGAAGGGCTACCGCTACGAATGTGCGTTTTAACGGGTCAAGGCTTACCGGAACATTATGCTTTGTACAGAACCACCAAACGCAAAGTTCCGTAGCCTTTTGTATGCCTACTTTCGCGTAGATGTTCCGGGCTGTATTCTCTACGGTGCGGGTAGAAATAAACAGAATGTCCGCTACTTCTTTCTTGGAAGCTCCCCACGCCAGCAAGTGCGCTACTTCGGTTTCCCGCCTGCTTAGTTCCACGTTTAGTTTCATACGTCCCAAATGTTAGCTGTTATTCCGTATTTGTTGAATACGCCTTCTACGGCTTTCGCTTGCGTTACTTTAGGTTCTATCTTTCCGTCCCGGTATGCGTAGAAACTGTTCCGGTTATTTATTCCCAAAGCGGCTTTAATTTCCGTTACCGCTATTTTGTAATCGCCTACACGTAACTGGTTCAACCCGCTAAGGAAGCCCTTGCTTTTTTTCTTATTTTCTGTTGTTACTACCATAATTGTAAAATTTAAAATTCATAGTGCGCGGGGGAAGGTTCGCCCTTCGTACGCCCGTAGCGTCCCGCGCGCGGTCTGTTTCCGCAGTCATCGGTTTATAGCCTTTACAAAGGGGATTCCTTTTCCGCTGGCTTATATATAGTTCCTCTGATTTGTATTAAGGTAATACGCTAATCGGAAGAAGAAGCGTTACCTATCTGCTTGTAATAGCTGGTATCTTCCATGCTGTCCATGTAGTTAAGCATACGCAAAAGTCTTTGCAGGTCTTCCGGGCTTAATTCCCGTTCTTCTTCGCTATTGTCGTCGCCATGCTTTCCGAATATCCTATGCTTTTGTATGTACGCTTCCGTGAACTCCTTTTGCATCCGCTTCATATCCTTTGTAAGCTGTTTATAGTGCCAATCGTACAAAGCCTGCAATTCTACGTACTGCATTTTGGTTAATTCAACGGTAACGTATCTTCTGCGCTGGCGGTAACTCATCCGCTTTTCGTTTGTTACATTGAAATAACATTGGGTAAACAAGGTAAATCCGTACCCGTTTTCCTTTACGTTGAAAGTGTACGGTTGTTTTTCTTCCTGCGCTTCTACTATTTCTTCCAACGAAACACCGTATTTGGCTAACAGTTGGTCTAACAAACGCCTTGCGTTTATGGCTTCGCCTTTCTCGCCGCGTTCCGCAAGGGCTTGTAGTTTCAGAACCTTGCTTCTAATGCTTTCAAAATCTTTATCCATATAGCTGAATATTAAAAGTAATTGAGTGAACTATTTTACGTAGAAAGTAACGCGAAGCCCGCGACGAAGGCAGCACTTAACTTTGTCTAATCCGGCTTTCAAAGCGCGTGTTACAAACTTATCGGCTAAAGTTTCGCCAATCAAATTCAGAAGACCGCTAACGCCTACCAGCTTGTTAATACGGTTGCCTTCGTTGTCTATTCCGCTTACCTTAATGCGGAAGTTCTTGTTAATGAATTTACTTGTATGTATCATATAGCTTTTATAAATTTCTGTAAATTAGCGTGTTTTTGTCATTGCTAAGTGTCTGCTTTTTGCTTACCTTTGCAACTGAACAACTAACACAATGCAAATGTATAGTAAAAGCATACAATATGCAAACTAAAAGTGTTCATATTTTAGCTGAAAGCCGATTTTTAACTTTTAGAAACAGTTACATTTATGGAAACAAGTGTAAAAGAGAGACTTAAACAATTTATAGATACGCTAAACATTAGCGAAAGGGAATTTTGCAGGCGCATCGGTGTGTCTTCTTCTTATGTTATGTCTATAAAAAAGTCTATTCAACCGGATAAAATGCAAGCTATTAGCATACAGTTCCCGGAACTTAATCCGCTTTGGCTTTTGCTGGGGCAGGGGGAAATGTTGTTACCTAACGAAAAGAAGGAAGGCGAACAACGGCAGAACGCAGGCGAGTTGCCTTCTTCCGAACTGTTGGCTAAGTTGCTGGAAGAAGCCAATAACGAAAAGTCGCGTTTGCTTTCAATTATAGAAAGCCAGCAGCGTACAATAGAAAGCCTTACGGATTTAAGCAAAAAAGCCAATGCCCAGACGGTAGAACATGCAGGATGTGCAAATGCCGTTTAGTATTTGGTCGCAAAGTTCCTAAATACTGAAAAGGCTTTCATAAAGTAGTATCACACGCACGTACTTATATGATAATAATATCATACAATCGCCGTATTAAAGTGATACGAAAGCAAGGCGATTTTAAGCCCATTTTCGCGTTATTTTATTTTCGCCTTATAACTATACCATTTTGGAACGAAACGCGCTTAAATTGAAAAATCAATAAAAATAACTATTAGCTATATGGTAGAAGTAAATGTAGATAAGTTTTATAGTAACCGGGCTTTGTATCCATTTATCCCGGAGGCTGTGTTTGATGCGTTGGAAGCTGCCTACTTGTCCGGGAATGAATGTGCCCGAATACCGGAAGGGGAATATAATACAATGATGTCTAACCTTAAACGTGCGAATTTATGCCCCGTACAATAGCCAAGCCTTCGACTATAAGCGAAGGGATAAACCGCCGCTTTTTTGAAGCAATTGAAGCGATTGTAAGTTTGGGTAAGGTTAGCGCGTTGGAAGCGTTTTGTACGCTTTACGATTTAAGTGCGCCGCGTTATAGGGAAATGCGGCTTACTTATGGCGTTTCTCCGAAGCCCGGCTACCAATCACGTTACAAGAATATAGAAGTAGAAGCGATCTATTCGCTGGTCGTTAATTATCCAATTTCTTCACGCTGGCTTATAACCGGGCGCGGTAAAATGCTTATTGAATAATGAAATTCTCTATTAAGTACCAATTATCGCCGCGAACGGAAGGGGATAGGCTTACGGAAAACGTGCCTATACGTTTGCGGGTGTCTTTTGCAGGCATTCGTGTGGATTTGCGTTCTGGCTATGTAATAGACGCGGAAAAGTGGGACAATAATAACGCCTGCGTGAAAATCGGTGCAAAGAATAGTTTCAACCAAACGGCAGGCGAAATAAATCGCGCTCTTACAAACCTTTCATCTATTGTTGAAGAAGTCTTAACCCGGTTTGAACTCGACAACCGCAGAACGCCAACAGCGAAAGAATTTAAGGCGGCTTTCGATGAAGCCGCCGGAAGGAAGAAGAAGGAAGTAACGCCGGACTTCTTTACTGTTTTCGACAAATTTGTAGTAGAAGCTGGTACGGCTAATAACTGGGTTCCGGCTACCTATACGAAATTTAGTAGTTTGCGTAAACATCTGTATGCTTATATGCCCCAGCAAATACTTAACCAACTGACAAAGGAAAAGCTACAAGGCTTTGTTAAATACCTGCAAGACGCGGGACAAATGAATACGACCGTAAGCAAGTATATGAGTTATGTACGTTGGTTTCTCCGCTGGGCTTGTAACAACGGTTACTATAATGGGCTTTTGCATGAACAATATAAACCGCGTTTTAAGGGGATAGACTGCAAAGAAGTTATTTTCCTTTCATGGGAAGAACTGCAACACTTTCTAAACTATCAATTTCCGGAAAACCGCAGTTCTTTGTCGTGCGTACGTGATGTATTTTGCTTCTGCTGCTTTACCGGGTTGCGATATTCCGATGTAGCCCGGTTACGTCCCTGCGATGTCAAACGGACGACAAACAAGCCTTTTATATCTATCGTTACTATGAAAACCGAAGACCGTTTGCATATAGAGCTTAACAAATACGCACTTCAAATACTTGACAAATACAAAAACATTCATTTCCCCAAAGGGTTAGCCCTTCCGGTTATCAGTAATGCGAAAATGAACGAATACCTTAAAGAAGCTGCCGAAATAGCCGGAATAAAAGAACCCGTTAGAATAGTGTTTTTCAAGGGAAACAAACGTTATGAAAATGTTTTGCCAAAGTGCGAACTTCTTACCACGCATAGCGGAAGAAAGACGTTTATCTGCAACGCTATAAGGCTGGGTATTCCTACTAACGTTATTATGGAATGGACGGGGCATAGTGATTACAAGGCAATGAAGCCGTATATAAAAATAGTGGATGCGGTTAAAGAGGAAAATATGTCTAAATTTGACACCTTTTCCGAAGAAAGAAGAAGCAATAGTAAAAAATAGAAAACCCGAAAAAGTACCCGAAAATGGCTTTACTATTTGGGTACGGTCGTACTCAATCAATAGCGTAAAATCCTGAATATTCGGCTATTTATGAAAATGTGATAACAGTTGATTATATTTGAATATCTTGGGCTTAGAGCCGTACGCACCGCAAAGAAGCGATAAAGGGATTAGACGAAAGTTTATTCCCTTTTGTTTTATAATCAACTACTTATCTTTATATTACTATTACTCAGCACTCTTACAGTGGGTTTTACATAATGTTTAACTCATTGCAAGGAATAACTAAAAATCACGTTAAGGTACTCAATGTGGTACAGTGGTACATCTTGCAATAAAAATTGTGGTACACACTATGAGTAACAATTTACCTATTATTCGTTTCGTCTTCGACAGACGCAAAAAAGCAACGGATAACGTAGCATCTTCCGTTGAGTTAGAAATCTATTTCAGCCGCAATCAACGGCGGAGATTGAGCACTGGTATAAAGTTGTATGCCGGACAGTGGGATGACAGGATGCATGCTATCAATCGCCCTGACGGCATTCTTATTAATGCCCGGCTTACTGAACTTTACAAACGACACGAACAGGTCTTCTACGACATGTATGCGCAAGGCTTAACAGCAACCTGGGAAAACTATGATCTATTCGTAAGGGGAGAAATAAAGAAGGAAATACCATCTTCATTTCTTGATTTCATGCAAAAAAGAATAGATGAGCGTGGCCTTCGCCCTTCTACTAAAGTGTCTCAAATAGTTGCTTTAGAAGCGTTATGCCGATTTGGAAAAATAAATTCCTTTGCCTCTCTAACATCGGCAAACCTTACCGAGTTTGATATGTTTCTGCGTAAGGAAAATCCAAATCGGAGCCAAGCCACTATTCATAATTACCATAAGCGAATCAAAGTGTATGTGATCGAGGCTTACAAGTTGGAGTACATAGATCGGAATCCTTACGACCGATTCAAAGATAAGCGAGGTAGCCATAAACCGAGAAAGCCGCTAACTATAGATGAATTAAGAATGCTTCGGGAAGCAAAGCTATCTGATAAACTGGATCGCGTGAGGGATTTATTTATCTTCTGTTGCTATACTGGGTTAGCATACTGCGATATGAACGTCTTCGATTATTATAAAGATGTCGTATCTGAAGGTGGAATGCAATACATTGATGGAGAACGGATCAAAACCGGAACCGGGTTCTTGGCTCCATTATTGCAACCGGCAAAAGAGATATTAGAAAAGTATAACTACAAATTACCGTCGATTTCTGACCAGAAATATAATGATTATCTGCATGTGATTGAAGAAAAATTAGAATTCCGCAAACCACTCACAAGCCACATAGCCAGACATACGTTCGCTACGACGGTTTGCCTCGCTAATGATATACCAATCGCAACGTTAAGCCGGATGCTCGGTCACAAGCATATTAGCACTACCGAAATTTATGCAAAGGTAATGGATTCTTCAGTAAAGAGGTGCGCAACAAAACTAAACGGAATAATATGAGGAAGCCTCAACGGACAAAGGAAAAGGCAGCTTATTCGGCTGCCTTCACCAATAATTATTTTTCCAAATTCCAATCAACAAACAACTTTTCGGTCGTTTGCTCCCATGGAAAAATAGGAAAAACATCACATAACACCATACCGTTAGAATATACATCCACAACGATCATTTTTCTTCTCCGACGACTGCCTCTCTCGTAGACGATATCGCCAATTTCTAATTTTTCTTCCATATATTTTGGATTTATTTTACGGAAGCGAAATTAGACATTGCAGAGATTTGATTACAGGACAAATATAGGCATATAAAATAGAGATGATATGCCCTACAAGCAATCAGAGTGCAGGTATCTATTTTGAAAAAGGTCTTTAGTTTGCATAAACTACTGATATATAGAGGCATACAAAGAGAGCGCAACGGGGGACAAATAATATGCGACTTTGTCCGGTTTTTAAGTTTATTTCACGCCTATGTGTATGTAAAAGCCCCGACCGTCACCAGCCGAGGCAATACTCATTCAATCAATCCCTAAAATAGTTTTCTCTGAGAGGGTGCAAGAATGTGCTCTATAAATTCTATAATCTTATATGACTTGTTTTCGTAGGCCTTATATTGAGGATTATAGCGTTTTACTATTTTCATTTTCACACGTATAGCATCACCTTTCCCAAAACGCTCCCCTTCATCAATCTTTTGCATTAGAGCATCATCCTTTACTGTCATCTGTATCTTAAATCCATTAAACAAAAATTGCCAACGGCTTCCCGCTTCAAAATTTAGACCAATAATCGTTAATATCGTGTCAACAACCTCAATCTGTTCATCTGGCATAGATACTTCCGTATCAAAATCCGTATAAATATATTCTTTAAATTCCTTTTTCTTAAAAATAACAGGAGGCGTATTTTCACAGTTCACACTAAGTCCCTCCACATTTTCATCGGAATCGGATGTCTCTATAGATTTGGATATAGCTTCTCTAACAACTCGCTGATTATAAACGTTTATTATGGTTGGATTTATAATAGTGGTATTGTTATCCCCTTTAATTGATATAGCATTCTTTTCATCTTCTGTTTGGGCTGGTTTCCCTTTCAATATCTTATATGCGGCATAAACCCCACCAACAACACCACATAAGTTAGAGAGATACGACATTGAATCACCTGAGAAAACTTGTTTTAACAAGCTTTCAATAACAGATACATCTACTATAAACGATCCTTTTTCGAAAGCATTTACCTTCAACTCAATGTTTTTTGAGCCACCACCCAACTCTTTATTTGCTTCTGTTATGATAGTTTGGTAGTGAATCAATACGTTTATCAAGGTATTTGCATCAATTTGATGTTCCTGTCCTTCAAATTTTATTTGCATACTTTTCGTTTTCATTACGTATTACCTCCTGCAAAGAAATACAAAAAAGATGATTAAACCATAGTAAAATACCATGTTTTTTTAATCATAAATGAAAATTCATATGCTAATGTTTACCAATGCCACAAATTATAACTCACTCCAACCCCAACATAAAAACCACTTTGGCCAGGATAGAAGCCATATCCTGCTTGTAAGCCAAGCCCCCAACGCTTCTTCTTGGCAGGAACCGGTATCTTTATCTCTCTTAATCGGCTATACACATTAATGCTATCCAGCCTAACATTATAGCCCGAAATCCAGAGATGATACAAACTATCTTCATACTCTTTGCTTGTAATAGGTAATTCTACCTCTACAGAATCAACAGGAAAAGCACACGTATCACCTTTAGGATCACATGTATCTTTCTTTATAGGTAATTTTACCGTTTCATACCTTACTATTATACTGTCCCTTGGTACAGGATAGTAAAAAGGAATAGTCTCCACATATTCAGTAGTATCAGGCCTCATATCCACAGACAAAGGCTCACGCGGACGAAACCAACTCACCACACAAGCCACAGCCAGCAATATGACTAATATCCAAGGTAGCTTCTTCATAACGCAAGCACTTGTTTACAGTTTGCACCTTCACGATAGCTCACGTGTACCCAAGCAAAGTTCTTCTCGTCAATGAGCTGGTCAAAAGGGAGCCCCAGCGATTGAATCAGATAGAACAACCTCTTGTTCTCCTTTGGGTTTCCACCGGTTATATCTGCTGCCCGTCCGGTCATGTGGTCGCTCGTAGCTGAACCTTTCACGGCTTTATTGAGTGCCGGACAACGGAAACCACTATTCACAGTGATTGGCTTGCCGTATGCCTCCCGTAATGGATCAAGCACGTTATCTACTAATGCAGTCATATTGGCTACATGTTCCTTCTTACACCGGTTATCAATACCTAACCGGTCGGCTGTATCTGATTTGCAAAGCTCAGCGATTGTAAAGTACTTCATTTCTTTTCCTCCTTTTATTAATAATCACTTGGTGGCTGCCGATTGGCACATCCACGAACATCACATTTCTTTATCTCAGCTTCTTTAAGACGCAATTCCAACTCATAATTCTTCTTTATAAGTTCCAGCTTTTCAGCCTTTAGTTTGTTGTTCTCAGAATACAGGAAATCTACTTTCCCGTCTCTTGAGGTCATTCGCGCATCAGACTTATCAAGCTGTCCGGATAAGTTAGAAATTACATTCAAAAGATTCTGTATCTCGGCCGCATCAGCGGAAGCATCTTCTTTCCGGGCATTCGTTTTTCGATTTACCCAGAAAGTTATAACCCATCGTATAGCTTCGAACCCACCTAATGTTCCGACTATAGCCAACCATTCGTTTAAGCCCATATACTTGACATTTTCAAAATTAATACTACCTTTGTTATCGCATAAGACCGTTAAGGTCTTAGTATTTTGTCGTTATCCCGCCCGGCCAGTGATGGTAGGACGGGATTTTAATTTATTACGATTTTGAATAATGCTTGGTCTGCTCGTTATTCTTGTAAAATGTCAAACCGTTAGAAGGAATCAAATAACAGGAATAATCATCAGAACCTACTTTTTGAGAACAAAAGATTGTTCCACTGTCTATTGAAGTTTCATTATATAACACATTATCTACATATCTACGCAGCCTAAGTCGTGGAAGATAATTAACAATACCATTCCATTCGCTTTCAAAAAAGCTCAAGCTCCCAACTTCTATACCGTCTTGAGTGTACATTTTGAGACTATTAGTAACCGGGTCTATTTCTATACGAGTACCATTCGAGGAAGTGGAAATCTTACCTACTATCTCTATTTCTCCATTTTCTTTAATTCTAAAAGAATCATTGGGGGACTTTATATTCTTGAAGACTCCACTTGTCGCATTTACCTCACCATTGAATTTATACTTCCTGTTTTCAGGATCAAGCTCAAAAATGACTTCATTATCCACCAAAGCGAAGATACCGGATCGTTCAACTCCATCAATTGTAATGCACTTATCCCCCTGGACTATGCCGGTCAAAATCGGTTCCTCGGCTGTTCCAGCATTCTTCCCCGTAAACAGCTTCGGAGATATCATATACTCGCTGCCTATCTGCACTTTATTGGTATCCCATCCTACAAGCCAATCGGGTACATTTGACATAACTTTGGAGATTGAACCCTCAGTGAGCAACACATAATCAGGAATTGACTTTTCATAGGTCTTCACCGCAATACTGTCATATGCCGATGATATGTCGAGGGATATATTTATAAAGTTAAGCGATTCTAAAGGTTGACTGGAAAGTACTTCAACACCTTCCTTTAAATAAGATATACGCCATTTTTCAGGAGTATAATCTTCCTTAGTATTTCCACTAATACGGTATAACTTAGCTATGACAGTATTTCCCGAAATTGGGACACCATGTATGTCGCACGGGATATCATTAATCCGAGTGCCGTTCATATAGAACTCTATCTGAAATAGAACGGCATCCTTTCCGTCTGCACCTTTCAGGTTTTCCTTAACTTCAGGGGAAAGATTATCCCAGCTAAGGATCACGTCTCCCATCGTGCACACGTACTTTTTCTTGTCTGCGTCCCACTCCCAAGAAATCGCACCACCGGCAAGTTTACCGGACCGGTCAGCTGCGAACTTGGTGGAACCGTCGCCAAACTCAGCGGTACCGTCAGGATGGATGCAGTATACCGTATGGCCACTGGTATCGGTTCCTTTGATCATGCCGTTTTCGCAGTAAAATCCGCGGGTACCACCTCCACCGGGAATATCGCCGCCAAGACGGGTTTTAACCTTACCAGTCCAATCCTTACTATCAATGTCGAACATGATGTCAATCGCAGGTTGTCCGCTTTCGTCAGCATGGATATAGATAGCGGACTGCCTATTTTTGTTGACCGAGTTACCGAACTGAACGATATCGTTTCCAACCTTAGGAGGATTGATCACATTGCCCTCTTCATCCTTATCAAACTCAGACACCGGTATATGAATAATATCATCCACAACGGAAGATATCTCCACATGATAGAAAGTTTGTTTAGTACCTGTATAGGTTTGACACCGCATAAAGTCATGAGCGACAAAGCTCATGGTCTCATCCTCCAATGTAATAAGATACTCAGCACCATCCTCAGATAACGTAACAGTAGCGATCTTACCACATGCCTGAGATATACCCAGAGAACCGATTATCGCCCGCATCTTGCTTACCAGCATCTCGAACACGATAAACTGTTCACGTACCCGGATGGAATCAATCTCAAGCATCCATTTTCCTTTCACATACTCCCAAATTTTCCACCCATGACCTGCGAAGCCGGACATGAAGTCTTCCACCACTTCAACCACCCATTCTCCGGCAGCGTTCATCACCTGCCTACCCGTCTTCTTGGCAGAAGAAAGCATACCAACCACCTTAGCTGTACTTAATATTGCCATAACTATAGTTTTATGATTTCAATCAAATTAACTCCAGGCACATAATTCACGCCTAAGGTATTCCAGAGATATACATCCAATAGCCCATCGCTACCAACTGTTACATTGTCAATCTCGACAAATTGGGTCATGTTATTCAACGGGCTAAAATTTATATTTACCTCCATATTGTTAGCCGAATAGAATACAGATGAGAACTGGTTATCTTGGATAGCCGTGCTACAAGAGGGTAATATTCTGACTTTATATGTTCCCGCGGTAAATGCTTGGAATCTCAACATCACCTTAATACCGGAAGCCACCCTGTCGCCACAATTATATCGACCGATATATTTTGCCGGATACGGCCCGCTATCGTCTACTGTCGGCTGGCGAACACCGGTATTTAACGTAGATATATCCACACCGTATTCACCGGGATAATCATTCTTGGCCTTTAAATAATTACCCACCTCATTTCCGGAAGTATCCTTCAACAGATTAGTCGTATAACTTGTTCCTTGCACAATCGACATATAATTTATGATCTCGCCATTGACCGTATCATAAGATATATTATTGCCAAGTTGAGCGAATGAAACGATAGTCTTTCCAGCAGTACCGCTGCCGCCTTCTTTCTGGAAGTTGCAAGTTATTGTTTTATTACTCTGCACATTATTAACGGTCGCTGTTCCGGCATTAGTTCCTACACCGGTACTCGTATCAGCGCCACTCCAACTACCGATAACATAACCATCGTTAGCCTGTGCGTTAACGCTTGCCTGTCCTCCCTCGGCAACATCCTGAACGGCAGGCGTCACAGTACCGTATGCAGTGTTATTAGCCTTTCCCGTTACTGTATAAGATACGGCCGGACGTTCGGAATATAAGATAGATGAAGACTTGATTCCAGACTCGCCAAAACTGTTTTTAACCTGCACGTATACAGTCTTGGATGCATAACCGGATGAAAGTTGATAAGAAAAAGTTTTCGATGCGCCGACAATCCAGCTTGCACCGGATAAGTCGGCAGTCTCACCAACTTTATAATGAGTAAGTCCGCCAGGCATATTGAGAGTTATAGAAACCAATTGGTTGTAAGTCACCGTTACACCATCATTGATTGATATCGAATTGAGTACTGGAGCGGTTTCATTCACAGATAACCTTGCAGCAAATGGAGCCTTCAAAGTATCCTTCAACTGATTCACGAAATAGTAGGCATCCGTTTTATCTTCCTCTGACAATGTACTTTCAAATTTAGCCGTATACTTCTCGGCACATTCCAGGAGCAACTCGTTGAAATTCACATTTACAAGCATTCCTGAACCATGAGCCGCATAGCTATATCCGAATATATTGTCGGAAACCGTGAACGCATCCACGGAGGTTATTCCGGATACCAGGAATGACAAGTCCTTAAAATAATAGTTCTTAGAAAATGGAACCAATATTTTCCATGTGACAGTATTGTCGCTTACTACCTTTTTAACAACCGAACTTAACCGCATACAGATGTATTCATAAACTTCATCCCAGGAAGCAACCCAGAGACTGTCATCACCGCCTTTGCCATACAAGTTATAAACAGTCTCTAACAATTCTATCCGAGTCAAATCAACCCGGTGAGAGGTTATGCCCACCCAGTATGGATTATCGCTTATGTGTTGTTCCGCTAATTCCGCCAACTTCACATCATTAGCTGAGGAGTTGGTTCCGCCATAAGTCCTTTTCTTATATAATGATCCTGTTGACTTCAGATATATCTTTTCCAGATGATGTAATGAGCTGCGGTAGAAATCAACGATAGGAGATTCATCAGCAGCAGTAACATAAGCACTATTACCATCAGGCAAACCCATGATCTTCATGCGACGATTGATTTTGCTCAAAGTTTTCTCATAATCTGCCACAAAGCCTTTCTTTATTTCATCCGGCTTCATTTTATCGTATATTCTTTCGTCAACATTGTGGTAAAGCATAGAAACACCCCAATCCTTTATCAAATCAAGCTCATCCCAGGTTATATATATGCTATTAGTGCTGGTATCCTTGATAAGCCCATCCGGATTATATTCGTTTCCCCAAGTTGGCCATAATGCAACGCTAAAACCGAAACGGCGATCATTGCCGCAGCCGTCAGTATACACCAGCGGATATTCTGGTGTATAACCGGTTGTCGGTGTGTTGCCTAGATGGAAAAACTCGCTGTCATCAATCCATTTTTGATTGATTCTTCGCCAGATACGTGCATAGGCCCCCTCCACAGAATCATCGGCCGTATAGGTAAATGCAAAATGCTTGTCATATTTAAGAGGTGTAAAACTTAAGTTCACAGAATCCGCACTAACACCAGAAGGAAGAGCAATACTAAATTCGATAATCTCTCCTGCGAGTTTAAGATATTCGAGGGTCAGCATCAAGGTTGAACCGGCCGGTATTGCAGACTTGCATATCACGGATAACTTTGTCTCAAAGTCTTCCGTTACATACATCTGTTTGACTTCAATCGCTCCCGGATAGAACTTACCGGCAGAATCTTTCACGGTTATGTTTTTCGCTGTCAAATACATATTATTTCCCAGCGGTGAGTCACTTACAATATATTCCTTTTCTTCTCCAACAGAGGTAGGAGGAACTATCAGTGACACTGAACAAGCATATATATCATGTTCAGTAACTCCAAATCTGTAAGAACCAACTTTGCTTTCCACGTCAGATATAAGTATCCCACCTGACCCGCCTGCGGAGTTTTCAAGATTATCAACACGCGTCAAGAGCTGAGACAGATTTTGCTTTTCTTGAGTTGTATAGTCATTTGTTGAAAGCCCTTTGCCTGATACAGCGTCCACTTTGCTGTTAACAGCGGAAACCACCTGATTAAACTCACTCGCTGACAATGTATCACCGGTATTTTTGGAAGGTATATTCAAATTTGCCATATTATCTTATTTTTTAGAATTATCTTAATGCAAAAGAGAAGGTATAAGGGAAGCCGGTTGGAGGTGGGGTTACACCTCCCCGGATAGCTGATATGGGAATGAACACCATAGTCTGTGTCCTGCGGTCAAAAACAGGAACCAGCATATTATCCGCATCAATAGCTCCAGCATATAATGTCGGAGCGGCATAACTCCACTCATTTTCACCCTTAACTGGAAGAGAGCCTACCGGAGCACTATCTACGGAGGAATTCACGTTACTAAGACCACCGAATGATAAATCGGAAATTTCTGCCGGAGCGATTTCCATCAAAGCGTCCTCGTCCTCTTCAGCAATTGCGTCCTCATTCTCTTCAAGCAAACAAGACATTAAAGCGGTCGGGGTGTCTTGCTTTGGAAGACGAACGATTAAACCGTTCTCAACAGTGCCCCCATTGTACAGGGTGAGGTGACCAGAGGCGGTGTCTTTTTCTACCTTAGATAAAAAAATATTCTTTAAAGCCTCGTTATTTGCCGTTATTTCAGCCAACACTCGAAGTGCGGACATTACGTCCGTATCAGATAATTCCTCTACTTCTGTTTTTTTCAGAAGTAGGCGATCTATTAAATCTCCACCAATTTTTATCCCCTTCAGGTAATTAACTATAGCCGTTACTTCGCTGTCATCTTTCTTACTGATAAACTCAGCCAGAACACGAAGCGAAGACATCACATTCTTATCCGTCAACGATTTGATATCATCCTTTTTCACGATATCGACACCTTCACCGCCACCCTGAATAACAGTGGAGCCGCCACTTGTACGCGTCACGGAAGCCCCAACCGGATATTTCTCCGATCTGGGCTTTGCCGGTGCGGTGGATGATATTATAGCTACTTTCCTCATACTTCAATCATAATGCATTCAAACCGGTTCATCTTATAATCTATGGAGCCACCGGCGTTAATGAATTTCTTACCAACCAAAAAAGTGTCGGACAATCTTGTTATCGGAGATAAATCCGCACGCTCTTTTATTTCCTGGGTAAGTTTAATACGGGTGGCACTATAATGATTGATGCAACGGGTGATCATCATTTCCTCCGGCCGGATGGTGTCATCAAGGATGCAGTTATAAAGGTTATCCTTTAAATAGTCATCGCCTAACATTACCTTACTGTAACAGGCTCCATCTTCATTATAGGAGGATATTTTAAACTCGATCTCGTCCAGCTCGTTGATATAATTTTCATTGAGGACGTTTTCGTATGTACGATCTGAGCTATTATCCTCCTTTTCTATTTCTGGTGTTCCTTTATACAATTGAAGTTTTAAATTACGCATGAAAGTATAATAGGGATATCTCTTAATTTTCCCGCCTTCCCCGTAATTATTAGGCATCGGCCTTAATACGGTTAGTTCTATTTTTCCTAAAAGATGATCTTCATTCCTGATCGGTATGGCATATCCTTCGGAGTCTATATTCATATAATACTTAACATTGTTTTCAAAGTTATTCCAGCTATACCATATTTTCGACTTGTTATATCCACCGCATCTTATAATGAATCTTGTCTCCTCTTTTACCCATTTACCGCCATTCCAGTATTTATCACCGATCTTCAGCTTGAATTTGCAGCAATTATCACCGGCAACATTATTCCAGTTTCCGTCACCTTCCTTGCCCGGATCAGTATATAATGAATCGGACTGAAAATATTCTCCGCTTAGCAACAGATAACTGGTCGCGCCTTCATCCGGTGGAGATATGACGGTATCCACCAAGTAGTCAGGATTGATCTGTAATACAGGAATATCATTGTTTAGGAATATTGTTAAATCGTCCAGTAAACTATAATTCTTATTACTTAGTCCCATGCCGATAATCAGGATATCTTCAAAGCTTAACGTTGAAGGTTCGCCATCAGCCCATTTGTATTTTGACTGTTTGGCTATCAATGATCCGATATTGTTGATAACTGCATTATCCGCATTACTTCCCATTGGCTCCAGGTCTACGTTGATTTGCTGCAATGAATCCTTATCACTAAACAGGTTGTTAAATCTCTTATTCGTGTAGAACTTTACAAAATGAGAATACTTGTCTCCATCAATTTTTCGATAGTACGGGCTATCTTTAATCAAAGGATTTAATAAAGATGAGTCGAACAAATCCGGAATCAAGTCTTCCACAGCATAGTTACTGCATGTCACAGTCGCCTTGTTGTAACCCGGAAGAACATCCAGCGAATGGTTTGATCCGGCAAAGCCTATATCTTGAACCAACAGCTCGTTTATCCGGGCATCAACTTTATTTCCTAATCCGGAATCATATTTATGATATGTCCCGGTGTGGTCCACGTCAACAAAATAAATATCACCCTTCCAGTCCGTGCAGGTCCAGTTAAAGAACTTACAAACCTCCTCTAAAACTTCCTTTAACTTCATTGGCTTATCGTCTTCATCAAAGAAGTCCTGTTCACTCAGTGTCATTTCAGAAAGCACATTTTCCTCAGTGGAATACGCTGCCTTGCTGGATGCATACACATGAGGAATAAAGACTGAATTGTATTGCCCGGCAGCTGTGGAGATGCAACGCTGCAATAAACACCATATAGAAACAAACTCCTTACTTTTCCCTTCAATCGTATAGTCTATAAATTCCAATACAGACATAGCGGATATACATTCTATTTCCAGGACGAATGTCTCTGATGCGTAATCTTGTGTATAGAGTTCCGGCTTAATGAAACCGCACCAAGATATAACACCAGCTTTCTTAAACGTTACCCGATACTGCCGGTATTCTGTTGAAAACAAGGTTTGCAAGTAATCATTACCGACAACCTGTAATTTTGCCGTTGAAAACCGGGTAGGCGTGTAAAGAAACTCTTCACCCTCTATGTCTACTGTAAACGGAGTGGCACCGGCGGTTAGCTCAGTCGATGCTCCTGTATAACCGTCCTTCTCAATCTCTACCACACAAGGCGTATTATCCAGCGTGGCAAATGGTATTGCATAAATAAGTCCGTACATAATATATATTATTTCAAACTCCAGCTATAACCACCGGCGTATTTAAAACCCTTCTTTTTATTGGCACATCCAGATATCCGGTTAATATTAACTCCTGTTTCACGAGAAGCATCACTCATACTATCAAATGCCCTAAGCAGAGTGCCGTCGCGTCTTCTTTGTTCAACTTTTCTCTTCCGTGCAGAACAAGCCTTCTCTATAGAATTAGAATACAATAAATTATATTCAACCGTACACCATTCAAGATTGTCAACTCGGTTGTTCGTTTTTATCTCGTCTTTATGGTTGATTTCTGAATAATTATTGGGGTTAGAAATAAATGATAATGCAACCAATCTATGTATGGTGAACATTTGAGAGTACCCACTTTTATGTAGGGAAACCCTGAGATAACCATCTTTATCTGATACAGCTGACAATATTAGTCCTCTGTAAAATCTCGGTTCCATACCGTTTTGGTCTACCCATCTATCAATACTTCTAATTCTACCTAAAGTACTTGCTTGATAGAATCCTTCCCATTGTGGAATATCTCTCCAATATTCTTGGGATAGCTCTTCATTACTAAATATCTTGTCCATTTCTTCTATTTTACTCATGATATCGGCTTTTTTCCTTGTGATTTCAATTCATTGTTAATCGTGAGAATGAGGTCTTTAGATCGTACCTTAGTAGTCACTGTTGAAGACAACGTCTTATTCCCGCCCAATTGGCCGGAATTAATAGCGTCAAACAAATTAGACTGTTGACTACCGTTCAATATCATTTCACCGGCATTAACCCGGGCCAGTACTTTATCTCCGGATGTTGGACCTCCCGAAACGATGCCACCACCTGCAAACTTGGGAATAACAGCAAAAGCGGCAATAGCAGCGGCAATGGCTCCACCAATGGCAACAATGTTCCAGGGAAATGGCAAACTCGCAGCACTCGCACCGGCAGCACTCGCACCTTTAGCGGTGTTGGCGGCTACCTCGGTAGTAGCCGCAGTTTTCTCTACCTGAGTTTCCGCAATGGTTGCAGCCGTACCTTTTGCAGCATTGACTACTTTTTCATCTGCGGTGGCTTTATCAATTACAGCCTCCGCCTCCTTTGCCCTGGCTAATTTATTGATCAATTCCGTTAATGTTTCAATAGTCTTAATGATACTCATAATCCCATCAATGGTGTTCGTCATTGCATTCCAGACTGCCATAATACGTTCCCATCCGGAAGAATCGACATCATTCATGACATCACGCAGATTTTCAAATGCACTGACCATCCGGTCAGAGCTACTGGCAATATCCTTAACCCCGGAATATAAAGACTCATTTAATTCTTTGCTGAATGATTTTATGTCCTCCCTTACTTGTGCCAATTTGAGAGCATCTTCCAGTGTGGGAACATTGGCCATCCCATTAGCTATTTCGTCAGAAATTTCCTGTCCTAATTCTTTATAACGTTCCTTTAGCTTTTCAGCGTATTCCTTAGCTTTGTCAAGATTCTCGGAAGCAATATCGGAAGAAGTTTTCTTGTAATCGAATGTAGTATCACGAGGCTTTATTTTTATTGGAGATGAAAGCAGTTTTGCATTAAGTTTCATTACCGCAATAAATAAATCCGCCTCCTTTCCAATTCCTTTGATTCCTGCGGCACTCCTGGCAGCCTCAATCGAAAGGGAAATGATGTTTTCGTCTAATTTCTTTTGAGAAGCAAGCCCTTTGGCTTGTTGTTGCTGAGCCTCTTGCACTTTGGTATTATAATCCTTCTGAAGTTTTTCAAACTCAACCAGAGCGGCATTCTTATCCTGGTTGGCGATAGCTTTTTCAGCGGCAGTTTTGAGACTTCTAAAGTATTCACTTTCCAAGACTTCTTTATCTCCGGTACCTTTGGCCTGAGCAAACATCTTTATGTTAAGCTCTCCAAGGGCTTTATTGTATTCCGCCTGAGTAATCTTGCCTATTTCCAACTCTGCACCTAATTCATCATATTGCTTTCTATATGATTCTTGTTGTTTTTGAAGAATGGACTTCTTGTCTTCACCTTCGTCGCCAGGGATAATCTTTGCACCATTTTTAACAACATAGCCCACTGCATCTTCAATACGTTTATTGACGTCTCCCAGAATTTTCATATTTTGAGAATACTCATCTACAATTTTATCTATCTCGCGATTTCGGGCAAATGAATTACCTGTTATTTCTTTTATTCTTTTCCAGTATTCTCCTCGACTCTTCTCTTTTATTCCAGCAAGATGCTGTATGTTTTTCTCTCCAATACCCGACTTCGTTCCGAGTTGTCTATTCTTATCTTCTACTTCTAACTTTTTCTGGGTCAAAAAATCAGCGGTAGCAGTAGCTTCCAGCAATTTAATACGATCGGCAATAACATCATTTATATTCTGTTCTTTTTTTATTTGTTCATTAAGAACCCTCTCTATACGCTTCTGATATTTTTCTTGTATTTTTTTATTTCCGGTAGCCTCATTATATAATTTTTGTAATACTTTTAGTTGAGCAATTTCAATTGTATGCCCGATTGTATTTACTTCTTTTTTATATTCAGAGAAAATATTCTTTATTCGTTTTGCTTCCTTGTACATTGTGAAAAGCTTTCCTATTACAGTAGTAATGGCAGCAACGATTACCATAGGAGCAAAAGCACTCCACATTGCACGAATAGAAACAACCAATTTAGCTGCTGCAACTTTTATTCTTGTATATGCAGCTTCATACCATTTTGCTGATTTAATTGAAGCCACTTGAGCCGCTGCGGCTTTGGCAGCTTCCGCCGCAGCAACCTCTTTAGCAGTCCTTTCCGCAAGTGTTTTCTCTGCACTGGCAAAATTCTTTTGTGCTATAGCCAGTCTTTCCCGTGCTGCAATAGCATCGTTATATGTCTGTGCTTGTAGATGGGCATTCTGAGCAGCAATAACCTCGGCTTTAGTAGCTTCTAATGTTATTTCTGCGGCTACACGTTCTCTTGTGGCTTTCAACATAGCCTTAGCCGTGGACTGCGCATCAACTATCTTCTTTGCGTCTGCTGCCTTTTGCTCTGCATAGGCAACTTGATCCGATGCCATCTTCTCTTTTTGAAGTGCCTTTTCAAGTGCTACACGGGCGTTAGCCTCAGCCATAACAGACTGTGTTTTTGCCTTTTCAAGTGCTATCTCTGTGGCAATACGCTGTTGGGTAGCCTGTATCAACACAGCGTTACTTTTAGCGACATTAGCCTCTATCATGGAAGTGGTAGAAGATATACTTGTCCACCATTTTACGGCATGGTTGGCAATGGCACCGGTAATCAGCGCCAAAGCACCGATAACAACATTGGTTGTATTCTCAACCGCTGAAGCTATTGTCTTAGCTAGCCAATCAACCAAAGATTTATAAGTATTCTGTACCCCTGTACTGTTCACTACTTCCGTAAAGGTGTTTTTAAGCCGATTTATGGAGGTTTCAAGGTTATCCAAATCAATGTTAGGGATCATCTCATTCAAGGCCTCAGCAAATTTTGGAAGTACATCTGCACTCATTAGCTTACCCTGTTTCAGAAGTTTATCAAGTCCGGCAACGGAAGTCCCGGCAGCTTTAGCCATGGCCTGTAAAGCGACGGGTAAACGTTCTCCCATTTGCAGGCGAAGTTCCTCCGAACTAATCTTACCCTTGGACATCATTTGTGATAACGCCAGAAATACACCATTGCTATCATCAGCACTCATTCCGAATGCAGTAACCGCCCGTGATACGGATTCAAATATCTTCCGTTGTTCCAGCATCGACATTCCTGATATGGAAGCAGCGGCCGTAAACTTGGCATAATTTCCGGTCAGAGCATTTATTTCCAGACCATATTTTTTGGCCATGTCTAATAGGTAGCGCTGATTGTCGGCATATTGCGACATACCACCGGATACGTTTTTCAAAGCTGTAGTAACCCGGTTAGTTTCTCGGGCTACATCGATGAACCGGGAAACAAGGTTGCTCAGACCAATGCCACCGGCACCCAATGCAGCTGCAAAGGTTAATATCTGCATCTGCATCGATTTGAATGCGGACTTCACTTGATTGGCACCTCTCTTAAAATTTTCAGTAAGCAAATTGATTGCTATACTGAATGATAATTTACCCGCCATAATAATCTGTCTTTTTAGTTTTCATTAATTCCTCAAACCGTGCCGCATCTTCCCTGATAGCCCGTTCAGCCTCTTTTCTTGCCTCTTCTTCTTCCCACGGAAATATAATCAAGTCCCTGGCACCGTTTTTCATCTTCCTTGCATCAATATGAGGTAGTATAGTGAAGTACGTCCACATCCGAGAACTTTCCATTTCTTCCTTACGTTTTCTCTCATAAGCTTCCAGATAAAGAGGTAGATCGCACAATTCCATTTCATTCAAAGCATAATGAGCATCCAGGCCCGCCATTATCAAAGTAGATACAATGCTGCCTATATATTCAGGGCTACCCTCGGTACTACCGATATCAGGTGTGGTTGGCTTCTTCTGAAATTGAGCCACAATCTCCATAATTCTTCCCAAATCGGAGGACATGGCACTCATGAACCGTTCATCCGCTATGACTTGCCGGAAGACTTCAAAAGTATATCCAGGCTTGTCACTGGTGATGTACATGACATAAAGTAGGGATTCCATGTCTTCTTTATCCGCATAATCTATCTGCGAAAAGGATTTTTCCCGTAGCTGTTCCCAGCGGAGGATTGCTTTTATAGTAAGACGATGGAATTTTCCCCTTAGCATCGGCTTAGATTTTGGGGGTGCAGGTATACGGGACGGCTCCGGCTTACCACTGTGTCCCGTATTCCTATAAACAGCAATAAGATATATACCATAGACCAAAACGGCTATTGTTACAGACAAAATATATTCATTCATCTTGATTATGTATTAAAAAAGGCGGCCATCATTTGACCGCCCTTGCGCATTTGTTAAACAAAACATCACTTCCCCCACATCAACCTAAAAGTTTCTTTCCCTTTAGGAGTAACCAAAAGCTGTGTACCGGCATGCCCGTTTTTCTCGAAGTCTTTCATTTCGAAATATAGCGGTGTATGCTCTGCATAAGGCTTGAGTTTCTTTTTCAAGTCACGATAAACAAATTTGTTTTCAATAAGCAAATACACGAATGCTTTTTGAGAGAGTCCTATCTGTTTTGCTGTATCACGAATATTAGTCAGCAACTTCCTTTCCACAAGATGATCAAAGTATTCCGCTTTAGGTTTCAGCATACCGTTTTCCAGTGCAAGCTGTTGACGCTTCTTCTCTTCCTCAATCCATGCCTCAGCCCGTTTAATAGGGTCGGATATCTGATATGAGGGAGTGGATAGAGGATTTAATCTCTTTTCGCAGGCGATGAAATATCGTCTCGCCTCTTTCCCTTTTTCGTTTCCTTCCACCATTGAAAGCTCTTTTGCCATGTCGATTGACAAAGCAAATTCAGTTGTAGGACGTCCGCCATTAGGGTTATTCATAAGATTATGAAAAACCTGATAATCTTGATTTTCAATGAAACCATATTGTCTAATGCGATTTTTAATCCAGTCGGCAAACTGCTGCTTACTCTCCAAGAAAATGTGTAAATCGCGTGCGTTAACGGCTCTTTTACCTGCATCTTCAGTAATAGGTATAAGCATGTTCATATTATTAAATAGGCCTAATTCCATGTGTGCTCTTACTTTAAATTATCCCTATGGAACTACAGACTCAACCGGTGTCAAGGCCCCCACACCTTTAAAAGATGCGCTCACTGATACTATCTGACCGTTATCCGACTTGATGGACAAGGAGGTAATGATCACTTTCCCGGTATAATTTACCTGTGCGGTATCTTTGGTGAAAGTGCCACCGAAGTTGTCTTGATCAGCGGCTTTCGCACTACCAAAGAAGAAGTCGAGAGGATCACCTGCAATCTGTTTTGCAAGCAAAGTGTCGAAACTCAGGGCACCTTCCTTACGTGTTAAGAGTGATTCACTGGAAATAGTAAAACTCATCTTCCCCGCCAGGGAACCGGCCCAGTTACCCATCATCTTGTTAGAGATGTCCAGTTCTTCAGTACTAATATCAAGCCCTGCACTTGATCCGAATGCTACCGGGTCTTCCCCAACAAAAAGCATAAGTTCACCTCTAAAGATGTCTACGCTTGAATCTAATTTCTTGTCTGCCATAATTATTGCTGTTTAATTGAAAATTGTAATACTTGAATAAATTTGTTATCAATGAAGTCCTCCGTAGAGTCTTCAAGTTGTATATACATATCCGGATTAGAGAATTCACCGGATAAAGTACCGTAAATCAAAGAAGCAAGCTCTTGGCTACGATCATAATCACCCGATACCGCAGCGACATTTACATAAGGAATTTGGTCGGCAACTCCCATTTTTGTATATACTTGCTTGTATCCATCACGTTGATAAGTTATGAAATCCCCCTCTGTATTTTCTGGAGCAATAACAGGGAATATTCTATCATCTACCAGTGATACAATCCCAGGTTCATCCAGTAAAATTGTTCTTACTTCCGTTGTTATCTTGAACATGTCCATTATCTACGAGAATTTATTCGTTGAACAGCCTTTTGTGTACCCTCATAAACAGCCTGCAAAGCTTTGGCTTCTTCCGTTTTTTCTGTATCTGTCCAAAAACGGTTACCGGGCATAATTCCACGATAAGCCCCAGACTTTGTATAACGCCTTTTAGTTCCTCTATCCACAAGATGGGAATGATTACCTCCCGGACGGTCAAAGCCAGCCAAGGCACCGAGTTTGTTCCGTTTTACACGATTAGTGAAAGAATTCATCAGGTGATTAGTCTGCTTGCCATGATGCAATAACCTAACACGTAGATTTCTACGGCCTTTTACACGAAAGAGATTGACCGCTGAACGAAGTCCGCTCTTGATAGCCTTGTCCTTTTCAAAATCCTCAAGATTACGGACTAAGTACAGTATGCTATCTTTGTCAATAACTGAAGCCTGTATCATGTATTCAACTTTTTAAGGGTTAAAGTAAGTTCGTTGTCACGAGGTTCAATCATTTTTATTTCCCAGGTACATTCAGCCCACTTTACGCGACAATTATAAGTTATCTGAGGATATTTACGAACCAACATCACGGTCATCTGTCCGATAAACTGTTCCTTTGCACTCTCATCCCCGGTTATGATGGACTGTCTCTTTCGGTAAGCCCTACACCGGAATACTTCTTTGTATTCCTTGCTAATGGCTCCTGATGGCGTCTTCTCTTTTGTCAACGCCTCAAAAATCAAAGTCTCTTTCAGCGATCCGGCTCTTATCATAGACTGTAGTTTCGGTAAAGTTCTGTCAGATATTTAACTCCCCGAGGAAGCTCCTTAAGTTTGGCGCTGGTTACACTTTCCCGGTTGCTGTAAAAAGCACCAATCGTAAGTAGAATAGCGTGACGAAGAGGCGCGGGAATCCTGGAGCCACCACCTATAGTTTCAAGTTCTTCAACTGTTACACACAGGTCCTTTGCAACATTCTCTTCTCCTGCCTCTATTAAAGACTCAAGGTAAGAATCATCCTCTGTAAAGGATGATTCTAAATTCAAGTGCCTCTTTACCAACTCTAAGTCAACGTATGCCATATTACTTCATGGATGCAATACAGAATGATTCCTTGCGGATGAATCCCATATTCCAGTAAGAATTGGTAATCAACCTTACCGTGCCCTTGAGAGCTTGGGTGTACGGGTCTACCAGCAATTCAATGCCACCCCATTGTCCCAAGAAGTAATTAGCCCAATTGCCGAATGCTATACCGAACTCGTCCGAACCTTCTCCCAGCTCTTTCGGCAGGTTATTGGTACGCAAGGCGCGGTATCCGTTCAGTTGACCATCCCCATTTCCGGTAAAGATGAAGCCACCTGCGCCGGATGCATCCTTTACCTTAGTCTTAGCCTTGCCAACAAGTGCCGGATGCAAGATATACGACAGATTGCCGAACAATGCATCCTGAGTATCTGCCTTTGTCTCCATAGCGACGATCTGTTCCCATGTCATTGCACCCTTTACGTTCGCATCAAGAGTATGAAACATACCGTCGGGAGTATTAGCTACGCCAGTCTTCGTGCTGAATGCCGTCTGCTCTATCTTCTGTGCGATGGCTACGGCAATGGCTTGGCGAATATAGGCTTCTACAGAGGTGTTTTCTTGCGCAAGCAACTGTTTAGAGATATCCACATAGGCAGTCAAACGCAACGGCTTAAATACATCCCCCTTGGAGAATGCTCCAGCTCCATCCTTGGCTTCATCATTTTCACCCTCCCAGAACACATTGGCGCCTGAAAATTCCGGCCAATAGATATTGCCCTGTAATCCGGTCATAAATCGCGCTCCAGCTTGTGCCAGCACCAGCGAAGACTGCAAAGGCAACAACATTTCCTGCTGTTCCTCGTCGATAACTACACCTGTGGCCGCTTCCGTTGCAGCGGTAAATGCCGCACGGCTTTCCATGTTTACCGGCACAACAATGCTGCGTTTGTCTGCCATCTGGGCACCCGACATATTGTGATGTGTAGTAGCTGCATCAATAACACCGGCATCTGCATCATTTTGCTGGTTTCCATCCACCATATTGGCGATGGCACGGCGCAGAGAGAACTTTCCCTGTCCGGGCGTGACATGTTGCTTGCCCTGTTGGCGGTTCTGGTCTTCGCGTTCCTCAATCTCAAGATTGATTTCCGCCATACGACACTGGTTTGCACCTAATTCTTCATTTTCCTCGGCATTTAACTGGCGTTTTTCGCCTTTTGCCGCCTCAATGATAGCTTTTGAACGAGCAGAAAGTTGCTTCTTCTCGTCCTTCAATTCTGTGATACTTTTTTCTTTTGCCATAACATTCAAATGTTTAATGATTTTTCAATATTAGAGTAATACTCGTTCAAATTCTCGCTGTTTTGGCGGATCAATTCAGCCTCAGCCTGCTCTTTACCGCGCATATAAACCGAAGTCTTGCTGTATGCAGCATTGTACACCGGTGAAATGTCGTACAGGTTCCCGACTTTCGATACCGTCCGCTTCCATGTGCCGTCACTCTTTTTCTCCCAAGTGTCCTTTTCCACATCAAAGCAGAAAGAACTCTCGTTAATTTCACCGCGGCGAATGTTCTCCAGCAGTTCGTCGCCAAGCGCAGTCTTAGGCGCTTCAAAACGATATTTCAGTCCCTTACTGTCTACAGACAGCGATAAGGATCCATTACCCTGATTGCATCGAGCGAGTATCCCGCGGCTCTGGCTATGGTTCATCAGCGCAAACACGTCGCTTTTCTCGATTACTCCATCCAAAGCCCCACGCTCGATAACTTCCTCAAAGGAAAGACCATCCGAAGACACACCGAAGAGTAAAGCATATCCCTCAACGGTACGTTTTTCTTCATCAGCTATCACCTGGGAAGCTATGTTTCTGATTTCTCTTTTTTCGTCCATAATCTTAGCTTTTACACACTAACCACAGAAGTGTCGGACACTTTTGGATTATTTTCATTTTTTGCAGGAATTTCTTTCACGGCATTGTCCAAAGTCTGCACGTTGACCTGAACAAACGCCTTGTCCCCATTCTCAATCCTCGGAAGATTATTTTCCCGGCGCACCTCGTTCGGGGTAGCCGCACCGATGACAGACAAGTCTTTCCAATACGCCGCCTGTGCTCCCTTATCCGTGCGAAGAATAGCGGACGTATCAAATTCGGCAAGTATACTCCCTCGTTCTGAAGGCAGAAATACCTTCCGGTTGATTTCCTGTTCAATCTTCGTAATTACCGCCAATGCGGTGTCTGTCAAATATTGAAGCTGTGTAGCCTCAACGGTAGAATAGCTGGACTTCGATAAATCGAACGCTTTAACTGGCGATACAGAAAAGAACCGGCAAAGGTCCACAACATTGAACTGCCTCGATTCGAGCAACTGCGCATCCTTTGGATTGATAGTGATAGGCTGATACTTCATATTCGCCTCCAATACCGCAATACCGTTCGGGTGGTTTATGATTCGCTCTTCCCAAGTCGCGTATATCTGATCTTTTTGCGCTTTATCAAGCCGTGCCCCTTCAACCGTTAGCACCCCGGACATTCCTCCGCTCGTAAAGAACCCCGCGGCATGTTCTTCGCTACTTGTAGCAATGCCAAGCGTCTGCCGGGCATGAGTAAGAGTAGAAACGCCAATGATTCCATCGTAGGAGAAATTCAACACATGGAGCATGTCCCGCGGTTCGACAAGTTCTTTAAAACCCGTAATCTGGTAGCGTTTTCGCATGATACCGTTCCGATCCGTAATCCAAACTATAGATACATGGTTTGTCGGTATATAGAGAAGTTGAGACACATTCAACTTGTTGTCACGCTCAATGTACGCATACCCGTTTCCAGTCAACAGTACAGACGCCATGAGCGTCTTGAAGAACACAAAACGGGTCATATCCTCATTAGGCTCCAAGTCCAGTAAAGAATAAGCCGGATGCTGCTTGAATTCAGTTTTGAAACCTTCCCCGTCCAACTTATATGTTTTTAGCGGAAGTACCGCCACACTGTCCGATATCAGGTCTACGCAACGGTAGACAGTAGACAGCAGCATTGGTTTGCTTCTGCTCAATAGTGGGGCGTGCCCACCGGAGTAGCTCCACGCCGGAATACGGGATGTCTCCTGCTTGGTTGCTTTCCTCAGTTCTAAATTATACCCGAATAATTTCATTTCAAGTGCACTTTTACACACTAACCAAAAAAGTGTCGGACACTTTAGTAGAATTCTCCATAACGAGGTGATGACAAGTACCCGCCAAGTGCCTCAAGCATGGCGATGACCCCATCTATTTTCTTTTCCTCAAACTGTTTGGACGGCTTGGTATTTCCATTCCGATCCCGAGCCATGACCACATTGCGGAAACAGTGCCGGTTAATCACGTTATTGTCAATCACGGCCTTCCCGGATAATAACAGGCGTTCCATTTCCTTCGTTGGACGGTTGAAGTTTCCAAGAGCTTGGCTGAAAGGTTCCATTGGCAGTCCCTTGTCTTCGGCATTGATCGTAAATTGGGTAGCGTTCCAGCTATCATAGGATATCTTCTGGATGTAAACCTTATCACGAATATCGAGAATGTCATTCAGAATGTAGTCGTAGTCCGTCACATTACCCGGAGTGATGGTAATCAACCCCTGCCTGCGCCATTCGCCATAAAGTTCCTTGAAGCGCTTCTCCTGTAAAGCCATTTCCGGCAGGTAGTATTTAACCTTGAAATATGTTTTTTCGGAAGTGGGGAACATAAATGCGGCACAAGTCAAGTCACTTGTGCTCGATAAGTCGATACCCATATAGCAATCCATGTCGCGGAACCGTTCAAATTCCACATTATCCGATGAGTTAAGTATATAGTGATCCGGAATCCAAACTGTTTCCGCGTCACACCACATATTAATGTTCTTCGTCTTAATACCTACTTCCTCCGATGGTGAGTTGATAGCCTTCTGTACCTGTTCCCGTAGGTACTTCGATTTAACTGTAATTCCCAGATTAGGGTTGCTTTTAGCCCACATTTTTTCATCCTTCCAGTCATCCCCTTCATCCAATGCGTAAATCAGGGCGAAAAGAGTGTCATCCTCCTTTAGCCCCTTCAGAACTTCCGTACACATTTCCCGAAATTGATAGCACGGTCCTAATTTGTCAAAGCCGGCAGTCGTAATAATAACCGACATCGGATCATCACGCATACCCTGTCCGGATTGAAGTACATCTTTTAGTCCGGAATTCTTTGCAGCGTGATACTCGTCAAGCAGGAACATCGACGGGTTAGGCCCATCCAACTTACTGGAATCGGCGGCCAACACCTTCAGGAAAGACAGGGTCTTATCGAAGTTTATCTGGTCGCGGAAAGATTCGAGATAGCGGTGTCTCGGATCGAGACCGGAGACAAAGTTGCGACACATCTTGAAACTGACCTTAGCCTGGTCTTTGGAGTTGGCGGCCAAATATACTTCGGCCGCGGATTCACCGTCAGCAATAAGATGATAAAGGCAAAGAGCAGCAGCAAAAGCGGACTTCCCGTTTTTGCGGGCCATCTCGATATATACCGATGAAACCAGCCGGCACCATGTGCCGTCATCGTCCTTCTTATAGAAACCATATATACTTGCTACAGCAAATTCCTGCCAAGGCAATAGCGTAAACGGTTTCCCGGCATGACGGCCGGTGTAGTGACGCAGCAAGGCTATGAATTCAATGGCATAATCGGCGCGTTCCTCGCGAAACTCGATATCGTCCCGTTCGAACAGAGTATAAAACCGCTCGACAGCCTGTTTTATAAATTCCCCTACCAGAGCCCTGCCATCCCTAACATCGGCGGCATACTGATAGTATCCCTTCATCGCTTCTCACGAGCTCCTTTCTTAAGAAACTGATCCAAAGGAGAGTCTTCCTCCTTATCCGACTTCAAAGACTTGATGCTTCCGCGGCTCTTAATGGTCAGGCCATATTCAGTCATGATCTTCATCACCTGGGCATAGTTTTTCGTAGCAATGTTTTGCGCGGGATTAGCAGCCCTTTCATACTTGATCATTATTACCGGTCCTTCCTGAAGCATTATCTCCGTTGCCTGCAAATACATTTCATAGCTCGTGGCGAGCATCCGGAGAGCACCGAGGTCTATATTCTGAATTGCCTTGCGGGCATTCAGTTCCTTCACAACATCACGCATAAATTTCTGCGTCTCCACCGAACAGCCTTTTGGCATTACAAATTTTACCATAATCCATTTTTTATATCAACCACACAAGTGTCCGACAAATGGAATGTTAATAAATTAACAAATTCAAAATTTGAAAAAGTGCCGTGCGTGTGAAGAAGGGTGGGGCGAGGTTTCGGAGGTCAAAAACCTTAAAAAAAAAGCCCCCTCCCCCTCCCGATGTTCCACGATTTTTTTAACACTTTGTTCCACGGAAAGATAAAATAGGGAAATCCCTATTTGTTTGCGTAAAGCAAATATTTATATATTAAAAGTTTGCGCAAAGCAAACAATTGCATTATCTTTGTAACAGTTAAAGCAAGGGGCTTTAAATCATTTGACATTATGAAACAATTAATCGATGGAGTTTGGGAATACTCACTAATCAATCCTGATGGTTTTACTCTTAACATTGAGACAATGAAACCTGTTAAGTACGGAATTTCAGTAGCGTATCAAGAAACGCAAAACAGTTTCGGAAAAGAGAGTTTGAACGGGGTTATTAATCATGCTTTAGAACATAGTAAAACGGTTGGCGGATGGTTCGATACCGAAAGCGAACGTTACTACTTCGACAGCGTAAAGGTGTTTAAAAACTCGGAGATTGACAAGGCGATAGAGTTCGCAAAGGAAAACAATCAGCTTGCAATCTACGATATGACAAACGTAAAAGAGATTAGAATTAAGTAAGGGGTTCGCCCCTTGCTTTTTCTTTCTTTTCTAAAATAGAAAAAGTATGGAAAAAGAATTTATTAATGGTTACAGAAGAATGGGGATAGATATTGAACCATTGGAAGACGGTACGGTAAAGGTCACTCAGTCGAGATTGATAAACGGATATATACTGAACCAAAAGCAACTCATTGAGCGAGGAAAAGAACTGTATCCGGATTCAAAGATTATCCCGGTGGCATATTCTTTGAATGTAGATGATATTACGGTTGAATGGATAGAAAGTAAGATGCAGGAGTTTGGTATAAAGAGGAATGACCTAATAAAACAATTAGCTATTGATCGTTCTTCTTTGAGTCTTATCATGTCCGGTAAACGTGAATTGTCCAAACCTATGCGGGCAACGTTCTTTTATTATTTCCTGACGTATGAATTGAACCGGGATTTCAGGGAGCATCTGGATAGCTTATAATTTATTGTGAATCTTTTGATGGCATTGCTTACAAAGGCTCATCAGGTTATCATAATCATAGGCAAGGAATAATCGTTGTTGTGGATCATCCGTACTCATAAATGAAATAATATGATGGATGTCCTCGGCCGGTACTGTTTTATTTTCTTGCAAGCATAGTTCACACAACGGATTACATGCAAATTTCCATGCACGCAGCCGCCGCCAGCGTTCAGAGTTGTATATCTTCCGCCGCTCGGCATTGTATTGGTTATTGTCTTTCGGTTGTTTCCTCTTTGGCTTGTATATAGTCGGCATAGGGTATTTTCTTTAGTTGTTGGGCATCTCGTATTGTCTGAAACTCTATCATCCGGTAGCGATGAAGGAAATGTCTTATCAGGTCTTCATCAGTAGTACACTTCAATGATTCTTCATCTTGAATAACGTATAGGACTGTATCTTGAAAGATGTCTTCGTCACTGCGAGAATCAAAGTATCCAATTACTTGCCGGAAGCATAAGGCTCGCAGTTTATTATAATTGCGGGCTATACTTCCGGCAATAACCGGATAGAATTTACTCTTCTTGTATCTGTTTCTCATCAAGTTTTAAATTACCTGTATCGTCCATTATGTCGTTAATGCCCTTCATGATCAAAGAGCGGATAACTACAGACGTTTTAGCACCTGTTTTACTGGATAATTCTTCCAGTAGCATTAGGGTACGATCATCAAATCGTATAGATATTCTTTTCTTCTTCATCGTTATAGCCTCATCAATTTATCACGTTTATACTCTTCTGCATACTGTGAGTTAGCCTTATTCCTGGTAACATAGATCACCGTTGTGCCGGATACCCGGATGGGGTAGAGTTTCTTTTCTCTTTCCCGTTGCCGGGCTATGATCTCATCAAGGTTACTCACGTTGGTTGTAGTATCCGGCTTACGTTCTTCTGCCGGACCTTTGCGCTTCTTTTCTCTATTGTTCTGCATTTTAATATTATGTATAAATTTCTTTTCCGTAAATTTTAGCGGCTGCATATTCTAAATTGCATCCTTTGGAATTTGTCCATCCAGGTGCAAAATAAACAGCATCGCATTTAAGTAGTCCTTCTATATCCTTTCCCATGTGATAAGAATACGGTTTGTCACTTTCAGGAGAAAGATCGAAAGGGGTTAATACCTCGTAACCTTCATCCTGCCATAGTGCCTTATAGGTAGCCGCTTCGCGCAGAACAGCATCCAATTTATAACCGGATATAGGCAAACTGATATATAATTTCTTCTTCATATCTTATCAGTTATTCGTTTATATTAGGAACCTGGCCAACTTTCATATAGTAGTCAATGCTTTCAGGTGCAGAGGGTATCTTTCCTTTTATCATATCAACTACATAATTCCATGAACGCATTACGTTCCGATCTAAACATGATTCTCTTTTAGGAGAATCAAGCGCATTTGCTACCATCCGAAGTGTATCAGCTATTTCTTTTAGCTCCCAAAAAGGGACTTTTATCATTTTAGTCAATTCGCTCATATTTATCTTGTTAAGCGTTAATTAATTCAGGGTTATCATGTATATTACCAATGATTTCAAAAGTTAAATTATCATCCGCCCATTCAATTAGCGTATAATCATAATCACAGCCATTTACTTCAACAATTCCTTTTTGTTCAACTTCACTTTTCCATGATTCGTTAATATCTTCATCGGTTATTTTCAGAATATCACCTTCATAAACTCTTTTTTTACTATTGTCTATATATCCGGTAAACTGACCTACAGTTTCTTTTAAAACCTTAATAGGCTGACATCCGTCTTTCTTGATATATGAGCACCGTCCTTCCCCATCACACAATTCAAATTCAAGGTAATAACCGTATTCCCATTCACCTTTCAAATTTTTCGCTCTAAATTCTATTTCTTTCATATTTTTATTAGTTAATCAAAACCGTAAAATTGACCATACTTATTAAATCCGGGAGCTTCTTTTATTGTAGGTCGTTCTTCTGCATGTTGCGCTTTTTCTCGCAAATCGGTAGAATGTTCGTTAGCTTCTATAACCGTTTTAACTCCTGTTTCTACAATTCTTCTGTTCTCACACTCTTTACAATGTGGACTATTGCAATTACATTTAATCTTGTTCATATCCGTATAGTTTTGAATCATACAAATAGTGATTGTTGCACACGTGATAACACCAATCTATTAGCTTCACGGAAAAAATCTTTTTTGATTTCAAACCCATACGCTTTACGCCCCAATTGAGCAGCAGCCAATAAAGTAGAACCACTTCCGGCACATGGATCTATAACCACATCGCCTTTGTCGGTGAAAATCTCTATCAACCTGCGAAGCAAAGGAACCGGCTTCTGTGTATTATGAACTTTTGGCGTTTCATTATCCCGTACCCAATCAAAGCAATTGAATATCATCCTCCCATCGTTGTTAAACTTTGGAAGCTTATCACGGTAAAGCAATAATCCGTATTCGCAGTTGCCTACTATCTTCATATTGGCTTTCAAAACTTGTGCGGAAAAATCTTTTCTGAATACAAGGTTAATGTAATTATTCAGCCCGTATCTTTTACCAAGTTCAATGTATCGGAACTGGTCCTCAAATTCACAAAAGATTATCATGCAAGGTGCTTTGCCTTTTTCCTTGGGTTCCTTTACAAGCATTTGTGAACAAAAGTGCATAAACTCAGCTGGGCGGAAATCCTTATCAGTGTCAAAGAACTGTTTGCCTGCCTTATCGCTTTCTCCATTCTTGTTGTCTCCATCAACGTACCATGATGGATTAGAAGCATAAGCGTTATTGCCAAGATTATACGGAACGTCGGCAATGATTAGCTGGGCTTTGGGTAATCCATAGACCTTATAATTTTGAAAGTGGTCGTTAAATAATTCTATATTCTTCATTTTTTAGTCGTTTATTAAAGATCATCTAACTTAGGCATTATCAATCCTTTTCTCTTTTGCTTTCTTACAGCATTCTGATACCATACAGAATTTGCACCAAGACTGCAAAGTTTCACGGATTTCTCCATTACGCCGATACTTCAGGGGATAGAAATAATTCAGCCGGAAATATCTTCCGCAACGAGTGCAGCGTTTATGCAATACCCCGTCGATATTCATGTAGTTGTTCTTCCTTCTGCCAACAGGCAGACCATCATTGCCGAGTGTTATCATGATGCCAACTTTTGTTTGATTAAACCGATGTTCTGTTTCACAAGCCCGATAATGCGGTTATGATATTCAGTATTCTTATTGCATACTCCGCGAGACTGAATTACCTGCATAGTAGCCAAATTCAGTTCTACTGTTTCCAAGTGTTTTCCTTCCTTATCCTTTGCAGACAGAATAAGAGAATCCTTCTTCTTGAAATATTGATTACTATATACACAATGATGCATGATTTCCGCTTCTTCAACAAATTCAGAAACGCTTTGCAATACTGTTATTACGATGTCTTCGGCATTGATGCACAAACCAAAGAACCGGCCTTTTTCTTTTTGATATTGCTCTTCCCACTTTGCAGCTTCCTTTAGACGCTCTTCAAATTTTCGCTTACTCTCTATGCGTCTCTTCCGCTTCATCAGCTTGTCGTGCTCTGCTTTCAGGTCCCGGGGGCAGACATAGCGGGCGTTATGAGTATCCATATTAAGATAAGCCAGCATGTCCATATAATCAAACCATATAGACGCATCATCTATTATATATCCATTGCGGTTGCATATATTCAGGGCATGTACATAGGGTACAGTATACTGACCTTTCAATAACATGTGCCTGAATACAGACAGTTGTCCGGTTTTTACCATAGTCTCGGCAAGGGGATTGGATAATAACTGCCGGATCACATCTACTACCGACACTCTCAATTTCAAAAGTTTGTTCGTCCAACCATTACGTTTTAATATAGGAGTCACCCTGATTGTCGAATAGAAATAATTACCGGACACATCGAAAACGTCCTGCATCTCATAATAACCTGAAGCCTTATGATTATGAAACTTCACATCCATCTCGCTATCATAATTCCAAGTAAAATGAAATGGGCTACGCGTATATTGTTTACCCAAAATAACCTCCCTGCCATCTTCTGATATCCAATTCTGATATATTTCAGACATGAAGAATTCTGTGGCAGTTCCCTTTGTATTATTACGCTGTACATCGAAGGAACGAATAACCATCCAACCCTTGAACGGCTGTATTATGGAATATATCCTATTCTCGTTAGAATAACGCCTATTTGATTGGTTCCAGTGTTCCAACACCAGGATTGCTCCACACTGCGGACAGATATGTGTTCCCACGCCAATAGATACAGCAAGTTCCGGTTTCAGGACCTCATCAATATGTCCGCAACACTGACACCAGACTTCGCCCTTCTTCCAATAATAACCGATGTTCTTAAACAGACTCTTATACGGATATGTACGTTGAGCCTCTGTCAGCGGTGGAAGCTGATTAGATAGTTCCACCACCTGTTTCTGTAATTTAGTCTTTGGTTTCATAATTAGAATAAACTCATCTGTTTCACCTCTGTAACCTCTTTCTTTGACCGTGACGGCTTTTTCTTGAGCAAAGCATATTGTTCCTCAGTCAGACGCTTAATTGCTGCTTCACGCGCCTTTTTCTCTTCTTTCTCGGTTAACTTAACCGGCTTGGCCGGTGTTGTAGTAGAAGCTGAAGTTCTAACGTTTGACGGCAGCTTGTTTACTTTGATATCATCCTCATCATAGTAGTGGACGGCCATTCCGTAGACTACATCATTATCCATTGCGCAACCTTTGGCTCCGGAAGCTACAGCTATGCTATTTTTAAGGGCTTCACCCATTATGTAGGCGAAGCATTCATCGATGCTTTTATTTTTCTTTGCATAAGACCTTGCGAACAGTTCGTCTGTCCTGGCACGCTCATCAAGGTAGAACTTGATGGCATCCTTTATTGATTCTTGTTTACTCATAGCAACTTTTATTTGTTTCTTATCTGTATATATCCCCTGCGTTCGGTTTCCCTGAGAAGTTCCATGTCTTCATCTTTGATGTTACAAGAGGTTTCTCCGTTGACCGTAGTGTATTCGGGTATATTAAACTTGTCCCGTATCTTCTTCTTAATTCTTGGAATGTCCTTCAGATCAACATTCCTAAAATCCCAGTAAATCGTTACTTTCATTGATCTGCGGTGTATAGTTTGCATCCCGTCTTTTCCTTTGCCCTGAGCAGGAAGTTAGCCGCCTCATCATTATCGACTATCAACTTCACGGCGGTTAATCCTTCTGTCCTTGGCTTCTGGAAAAGTAAAGAGCAAGGTTGGTCGTAATACATCCAGTAGAATAGAAATTCGGCTAACCGAAAATTATCTATCTGGACGATATATTTCTTCGGGGGACGCTGCATATCAATTTCTAACCAAGCTTTTCTATTTGATAAGCCTTCACATCGTTGTACCATCTGCCGCTAATCTCGCGGGCTTCCACAGTAAACCGTACCCTTACCTTTTCATCGACTGATGGAGCGTCTTCTACAGGACCGTCGAAGCTGATCATGGAGAATCGTATCCTGATGGGGAAACGTTCCGAGGTTTCCAAGACAAACTCTTTCTTTTCCCAATCTTTTCCTGTCTTCGTTTGTCCATTGGTGGTTGGCAACGCCACTAATATTTTGCCTTCTATCACGTGACTCATATACTAAATTATTTAATTATTATAATTATTATTTTTCAGCCCCCTAATGTCGGTTCCCGACAGCCCTGCGGGCTGTATAGGACAAGTTGCCGAAAATCGTTAAAAATGATACTTTTAAAGCGTATATCGTTTATTATCAAATAGTTATATGCGCACCATAAGGGGCTTTCTATCGTCTATGTAATTTGTTGATTATCAAATAATTACAACTTTCTCCGAATTGGCGTAAATATCCCAACCTGGTAACTTGCTAAAAGACGGTCTTTAAATTCACGTTCCAATTCGCCCACCTCTTCCACATACTTGACGCGCTCTGTCGGCCAGCTACGAGCAAAATTGCGGATCGTTTCCCACTGCTTTTTGGTGAGCGCACCATCCAGATACATCTTCTTGTACCGTTCCTTGTAGCGCGTCACGCCTATACGTTGTATCTCACGCGCTTTTTCAAGTTGGGACATCTTTACACCCTTTGTAGCGGACAACTCTCTTACAAAGTTTATCTCTGACCAGTCCTTGTAGAAGATGCGGCCAACTTTGAACAAGAAGGAATTGTCTGTTAGCTCGGCCAAAGGGACGGATTGATGTTTGTACACCGTTTCGATGCGCAATATATTGGCACCAACCCGACGCCCTTTTTCACCGGCCTCGAAGGTCTTATCATAAATCTTCAGCACCTTACGGAAATATTTGCTTTTCTCCGTTGTCTTCTGTTTGGCCTCGGGATAATTGGCGTCATTCCATAGTATCCGGCCGGATGCCTCCCGGACCTGCTTTATATACTCGTCCGCCGGCAGCTTCATTTTCATTGTAATACCGATTTCGTAGTAGGTAACTACAGCATTTTCCGGCTTTACTGAAAGCCTTAGCAGAAGCTCCCTGATTGTCCGGACTGCCATCGCAAAGGTCATCGGGCGACTGTTGTCCAGTTTCCCGGTACGGCCTTTACTCCATAACTTGCAGATAGAACACTTACAGCGTAGTCTACTGCCTCTGATCTCAATGAAACAGCCGTCAAAGTTGGCGTATGCCGTCGACTTATAATAGATTTCATCACCTTCCGTACATTGCTCCAGGTAATTGCGAAGAACGATAGTGTCAATATCGGCAATATCAATAGTTGCCTTTATTATCATCTTATCGAACATGAACCACCTAATTATCACTTGTATAAGGATATACATCAATGATTGGAGTTTCAACGACTGATCCGATGCGGTAGTCCGCCATCGTGCCTTTCATCCCTTCATGTAACTTGGTAGTTGCATCCTCTGTTGAGGCGCCTTGTACAAGTACGTAGGTTGATGTCTTCTTTTCGGCACCGCTTTTATCGTCCAGGGTAATGAAAATCAGTTTGCACTTAAACCAGCGGTCGGCAGCCTCTTCTTCACTGGGAAACAATTCACTGAAGTTGGCACGACTAATATCCGCTACCGTAAACTCTCCGGAGATGAACGGTGTCATTTCCTCGATGATGCGGGCTTCCGCTTCCGTAAAACTGAGAGCGTCCACCAGATAAGGTTCTGTCACTTTCTTATTCATCCCGTTCTCCATTACCTTCTCGTAACGGTTCTTACATATAAACCATGTGTGCATTGCCATGACTATTTATTTTTATTGTTCAACTTCTTTATAAATTTCTTGCACCTGCGACATAAATCCTGATCAGGAGATGTTTTCGGTGCGTATTTCTCAATCTTATCAGAGCATTGCCGGAGAAGGCGCTCTAATGCTTGCATGTCTGTTTTGCATAATTCCATATCACCTAATTAGCTTTTCCTTCTTCAATCGCTTCACCTCTTTCCGGTAGTAGTCAATCATTGCGCGATATTCAAAGTCTGAGATTTTATTTATCTGATTTTTCATCGCCTCAAGCATCAATACGGTAGGTTCTCCGTACTTGGCAATCAAACCGCGTCTGTAGCCCTGTATATTCCCCTCGTCAAAGCGATTGCACTTCCGGCATTGGGCATTGCAGTTTTTTTCATTAAATCGCGTGGCCATGTGCTGACGGTTGATATAGTGGCCGCAGTCTGATTGGTCAAAGGGAAGGAGCCTTCCACATGAGATACATCTGAACATTCCGTTCGGCATCGCATCCCGAAGCCGGATGAACATAGCAAACACCGTATCGAGGCGCGTTTTAAGACTACTTTTTGGCATAAGAGATTCCCGTTATCTGTCGATACTGATCATCACTGCGGAAACGTATAGAGTTCTTATAATAGACACCATTAGCCGCCTGGTAGGGACATTCGTCCGTCAAGTCGCTTGAATTGTCATCGGACAGACGGGCGATAATAGCACTCTTACGGTCTTCATCATCCCAGAATATGGCAGTGTCTCCAATGCGGGGCACTTCTTCCACCTGATCCGTCAGGTCACAGAGGAAGTCGCCGTAACGCTCTGGTTCAAATCCAATGATTAACTTGTTGTCAATAGCTTCAACGGAAATGATTCTACGCTCAGGAGGAATCTTGTAATCTTCAATCTTCATTTTCATGGTTAATATGTTTTTGAATCATAAAACTTCTTGTTCTTCATATACTCCTGAGCTACGTCGTACTGCGAGGCCGGGGCAATACGGTCATGGATGTATTGATACTTTTCAAGACTCATGCCGGAAAGGACATCATCGGTGTATTCTACACGACCTCCATAGATACACCCGGCAATGGCTATTGCTATGATGATGGACTGGAGAGTATATTTACTGATCTTATTCATATCGTATGTTTTTAAGATTTTTACTTTTGAAATCCCCGCCAGCCCGTGGCGGGGAATATTACTACTTATCTATTACTCGGCACGCTTCACAGCGGACTCTTTAATCTTTCAAATAATAAGCCGTTATCTCGTTCTCGGAGAAGTACAGGTTCCCGTGCTTCTTGTGGTGAGGAATCTGCCCACGGCTGCACCGGGTACGGATGGCGTTTTCGGTGAGGCCCAGCTTCTCGGCAATTTGCTTGATGTTCAGAAGCTCATCCTTTTCGCCCATTTTCTTTTTAAGGGCCTCGGCCAATTTGTCTATTTCAAAGTTGGTTAGCATCGGACGCCTCCTTTCCTATGAATTTGTTTACGAAGTATATCTGACCTTTGCCGGTGACTTTGCTCGTAGTATTTACAATGACATCACCACTAGGCTTAGTTATTGTTGTCTTTTTGATTTCAAACAATCCCATTTCCATAGCCTTCTGCGTAGGTTGGTTATAGTACTGGCCTTTATTGCAGAGATAACCGTTCTTGCGCATCCATGCAAATAACCGATTCTGCCCTATGGCTACCCCATTTTGAGAGATGATCTTTGCAAGCTCTGATATCAAGCAGGAACGCTGGGAAGTCGAGACAGCCTCAGCGAACAAAACTTTAGGCTTGTCGGCCTCCAGTTGTTTCTGCTGCTGTTCTATCTGTTCCATCTGGACAGCGGCAAGCCTCAACGCTTCTGCAAAGGATGAAGGAACTTTAAAACCACCATTACGTTTTTCTATCTCAAGTTCTTCCCACCTGCTAATTATCTTTTCACGGAGTTTCGCATCATAACCGGAAGCGAGGATAAGACAGCCTTTTTTGGTAAGTTTAAAACAAGGATCTTGCTTGCTACCTCCATTTGGTAAGTCCCTGATTATGAACGAAGGCTCAAAATTGAGCTCTTGTACTCCTTGCTCTAAAAGAGTGCGAATGTCTCTCATTACATTCTTGTGTTCTTTACCCGTGAGCTCAGCTATTTCAATTGAACTCATCGTTTCTCTAATCAATTCAAGATTTCCCATATCCTTTCCTTCCTCCTAAAGAAGAAAGCCCAATTCTTTCTTGACCCTTATTGTGGCTGTTAGGTCAATACTCGAATTGAGCTTTTCAAATGTCTTTTATCACGGTAACAGCCACGGAACCGATAATTGTGTCGTAAAACATTGGCACATTTGTAGGATAAGTGAAAAGGACTGCCTATCTTTGCAAGCGATCAAACATACGACGATAGGAATTAGGGACGCTTCTCTAACAGCCCTTTTTGTATCCGTCTGTGAGATTAGTGACGTTTTACGAATGCAAAGTAAACTCAATTTCGTTCACTCTGCAAATTTTATTGCAGATAAATAAACTTATTTTCGTTATTTAGAATTTGTTTAAATAATAAAGGCATGGAAGAGACTGTTTTGCAGAGGATTAGAAAGATAATAAACTTATATTCGGTGTCTGATAGACGTTTTGCAGAAGCAATAGGATTAGCACAGACAACTATGAGTTCGTTATTTTCGAGAGGAAGCGAACCTAATGTTTCTATTGTTAAATCCATTTTGAACGTATATACGGATATATCTCCGATATGGCTTCTTACGGGAGAAGGTGAAATGCTTAAATCAGAGCCTACAATAATTAAGCCTCAACCGAAACAACAAAATGTGATTAAATACTTTCCGACCGTTAGCGGCTCTATGGGTGGCGTTGAGTTTTTAGATGACCCTAATGAATCTTATGACGATATCATATTACCCGGCTTCTCTGAGTGCAAATACGCTATTAACGCTTATGGGGATTCTATGCATCCGGTCATTAAAAGCGGGCAGGTAGTCATCTTAATGGAATGGACGGAAAGTTTTATAGACTGGGGGCGAATTTATCTGGTGGTAACAAAAAGCGGGTACAGAATTATAAAGTATCTAAAACCATCAGATAACGCAGATGCCATACGGTGCGAAAGTGAAAATAAAGAGTTAAACCCAGCTTTTGATATAAACAGAGAAGATATACATAAACTTTTCCTTGTTAAAGGATGGGTTTGCAGAGATACCATTTAGTAATCGGATTAATAGGGTTATAGAAATAATATTAAATATAATTATGAAAAAGCTATTATATGTTGTAGTACTATTAATTAGTGTTTTGGGATGCAGTAAATCTACGAAGATTGATTTGCGAGAAAAAGCTATTAGCATGATTGAAAAAGAATACCCTATAAAAGGAGGAAGAAATATTGAATACAGCAAGCTTGACAGCCTAGAAGCATCTTTCTACGGCTACCATATTCTACGCCTATTCATGGACGAAAACGATAAGCCTTGGGTAGAGCATTTTCACATGAACTACAGCCAATCAAAAATCAATCTAGTAAAGGGTGAGGAATTGCCCATAGATATGTATAGATACATGACGTCTAATGGGAAAGCATTCTCTGAAGAAGAACATATAAGTCCTGCATGGGATAATGTTAATACTCGATCAGAACTTGAAATAGCAGATAGCATAAGAATTGCAGACAGTATTGCATGTATTAAAGCTGCAATAGCAATAGAATAACTTAACTAATATATTATTAACCCCGTAAGGTGGTACAAACTGCGGTACATTGAAATTTTGACGTGTAATCAATTGAGTAACATAAAGATGCGAAAGTCCCGTACGCACCGCTCAGTTCTCAATAAAAGGTCCTAATTCTTAATAGAATTAGGACCTTTTTTGTTATAAAAAATATGATAACCATTCTTATTGCGTGATAAATTATCCCTCTAATAAGCATCAGGCTCTAAATGTGTCGGTTTTCTGCCAGAATATAGTTCAATATATCAATGAATTAGTATTTGTATTTATTAAATATTAAAGCTTATCAGATGTTACTAATACTTTTACCACTGATATAAATATCTTTTAGATTTCCCTCAATAGAGCCATTAGCTCCCAGTTTCACATTATATCCTTGTCCATCAAGGACAATATTGTCAGGAAGAGTCAGTGTTTCTGTTAAATTGCTCCAGTCGATATTTATAAAAAGGCGAATTACTTTCTTTCCATCCTCCATTTTATAAAAAGCTTCAGGGATTGGGATTTTATTGGGTGTTTTTGATTGCAATGCCTCAAGCAACTTCTCAGCTTCTTCTTTTGTATAAATACCGGGAATAGGGTGATGGGGAACATCAGCCTCTCCCGCAGTACTCCATTCTGTAATAATCGATCCGTCACCACTGCCCGTTGCCGGACCATCTTTCAATGTAACATTCAATCTAATAGACTCACCGGCAAATAGTTGTATTCTATTGTTGTTATTGTTGATATTTCCAGTATAAGTTTTGATGCCATTGGCTGACTTACGTTTTATGACAAAAAAGCCCGATTGATTTTCAGGTCTGTTATTTTCTGTATTATCCCAGAAAATAAATGGAGGTACATAAATAGCTTGTAATATATCTTCTGCAATCTGAATTGACCCTGTTTTCTTATACCAATTTTTTACGACAATGCCTTTCTGAGAATCTTCGTAATTTAGCGTAATCCAGTCATGGTTATCTTTCAATACGCCATCATATTCCTTCTGTTGTTCACGAAAATGCCCCATATCGAATGTGGCGTTAGCTGGCAGGTTAGGAAATATGATGTCGCAAGAATCTGTTATGTATTCTTCTTTCTTTCCATTGATATCTATATGGTGTATCCCTCCAAATATTACTTTCGCCACTTGCCTCTGCAGTGTTATAACTACTTTCGGACCATGGGGAGACAATTGTTGCGGCCCGACGGTGGCACCTACGAAATATTCCAATCCAGTTTTATATCCTCCGAATGTCACTTTACCATTTCCAATTTCGTTATTAGGATCTTTATGGGTGAATTCCACTCCTGCAGGGTCTCCATTCGCATTGATAGGTACGGATAAAGCTTGAAAAAAATAACTAGTCTGACTACTATTCCATTTTAATGGTTCTATATCTCCTGTGGTTTCCAATTGATCTCCAGTGCCTGATGCTACTTTATAATGGCCCCAAGATATTGTCCCTTCGGTGACTTTTCCGTTTGTGTCAATTTGTTTAGCTTCTATTTGCCGTATATAGATAGTACCATATAGAGGACCATTCCCATCTTGCCCTATGGGATAATAAGAACGTGTTTGTGCAAAAACACTTTCATTTCCTGCAAAGGTTATTTCAACTGGATGCTCTGGTATACCCTCCATCTTTTCGTTGTCGCATCTGGCAAAAAGGAATGTAGACAAACACATATATATTATTACTCTAACTAGATTTTTCATAAATGATTCTTTTTATTTAGTTTTTGTTTTCTGTACCGACAAATGCACCTGTACCTTCGGCTGTATTTTCTTTCTTCAAATCTGTTGTTGTTCCGCCGCCGCCACAAAATGTACCGGCATGATAGTGATAGGCCTTATAGAAGTCGGCATTGAATTTGTCCCATCCTTCATTGTTGCTAATATGCACAGCATTCTTCATAGAACCTATTACGCCACCTATGGTGTAGTAAGTATAGTCTGAAACATTATAGTTCGTGGCAATGGATACTTTGCTAAAAGTAACTCCTCCTGTTACTGAAGCTGCTTGCACATGTCCCACAATGCCTCCGGTAGACGAATGGGAAGTTATAGTTTTGCCCTCTTCATTGCGTTCATATTGGGGGATTCTTCCTCCTATCACACTTCCTACAACGGATATATTCATAATAGAAGGTGTATTATCTATAGTTGTATTCTTCTCGGATAATGTTGTCCTTGCTACTCCTGCTATTCCCCCAACATAATTCCATGTTCCAATGGATTTACTGGCATCAACCATTACATTCACTTCGCAATCTTGTATAATTCCATTAAGATGCCCGATTACTCCGCCCGTATATCGTGTAGAATGTCCCTGGCTGCTATTCGTCACATGTATTACTGATCCTCCCGTGAGGTTACTCATTTTCATTAACGTACCATTGAACTGACCAATTACTCCACCTACGGACAAGATATAATAACTATTCTCATCTTGAGAATCTACTGTAACAGATATGTTATCAACCAATTGAATGTTGGATATATTTCCAGATTTTACCCAACCTATCAGTGCACCGATATTATATGCTGGATCATTTGTAGTGTGTGGAATAGTAACCTTCAATTCAGAATTTATCAAATTGACATTGCTAATTATTCCTCCATCGCATTCACGAGCTAATATTCCCCATTCAGTTTTGATACCACTATCTTTACTATCTATTTTTGCATTTTCTATATCAAGTTCTTTTACCGTTCCATACAGGGTACTGAACAATGGGTGTGCCACACCTAAAATGCTTTTGCCTCCACCATCAAAAGTCACTGTATTGGGCAATTCTACTGATTGGAAAGTCCCATATTCGAAATCTACATCAGTCATGAGGTGCATTTCTTTCCGATACTCGTCTTTCTTTAAGACTGTTATTGGATCGCCTTTTTTCGTATTGCAGATATAGTCCTGCTCACATTGTTGAAGGGCATTTAGAAAATCCTGAATCTTGAAATCTTTATAATCAGGAATTTCCGGATCTCGATCATTCCACCACTCGTCATCCGAATCGTCTGGATGGATATTTCCTGTCAGATTTTCCAATGAGATGACATATTCCTTATTTGCCTCTAATTTATTTAATTTATCTACTTGAGAGATGGTAATGTAGGGATAGTCGTTACGCCGTCTCAACATAAACGTACTGTAATTGTCCGGAGCCAGATGAAAAGTGGCCGTTCTTTTTCCGTTCTCTTCATTTGTAAATACTTGAGCGGAAACTTTATCGCTCTCCTCATGTACGAATTCAAATTTTAATGTATTATCTTGGAGAGTCAATTGGCAGGCATTCAGTAAGACTTGGGAATTCTCTTCCCCAAGAAATGTTTTATACTTCAGCCAATATTCTTCTTCATCGCCAATATCCTCTATAGTGAGCCGGGTGCAAAGGTGGCGAAACTTCAAATGTACAGCATGTCCGTTTTTTACATCTGCGACTTCGGCTTTCAGAGGGTCAGGATTGTTCTCTTCTGTTGTCTGGTATACGAAGCGATCTAATACTACCGGTTTCAAGGGAGTGCTGTCTGTAATAGGTCCATTCCATTTTTCCAGATAATAAGCAGTAAATGTCGCATTTACGGCATTCCATGGCCAGTTCATTGGAAAATCCGTTTCATTCACCCAACCTTCTTCTGTCAGCGTAAGAGTGGCGTATTGCTTTTCACTTTCACCCTCTTTATCAAGTTTGAATACTGCTGATACATGTATTACGTCTCCTGTTTTAAATTCTCTCTTGTCAGTAATGGATCGAGTTGTCTGCATGTCATATTGCGGACACTCAACTGTGAACTGTACCGGTACTCCTTTTCGTATATTTCTGTCGGATAAGGATGCTAGTTCATTGTGGCAACTGCACAACACCAATAATAGCATACTATATATTATTCCTATCTTTTTATTCATACTGTTTCTTTTTTATTGAAACTTTACTCTGCCTCTATAAAAATCACATGATTGGTTAAATTGTTATCAATAATCGTACCAGCATCTATTTTACCCACAATACCTTTATATTCCTCTTTCGGTAGCGGATAAAAAGGTGCTTGTACCATACCATGAAATTTGCAGTTATCTACTGAGCCATTTGTCATTTCTCCTGCCAAGATTCCCGAAGTACTTTTACAAATCATGATTGCTTGCCTCACCGTGCAATTAGTTATCTGTCCGCCACTGATCCTGGCAGCGATGCAACCGGAAGGTTTATCACTACTTTTACTTCTTACTGTTACAAATTCCATACGCAGGTTTTGCAAATATCCGCCATCAGTAATTTCACCAATTAGTCCCATTCCTTGCTCAGGTTCACTGTCTTTTAAGTCTAGCATAAGATTTTTCAGAATGTGATTACCACCATCCAATGTTACTCCTTCTACCAGCCTTTTGATAAGCGTACCGCTTGTACTCTCTATTTTGGAGCAGTCTATACTATCCCTAAGGTAGAATATCCATTTCTTTTGTTCTGTATAATCTCCATACTTTTCTAATGAATCTTGTTTTTCCTCGGGGATATCCTTCTTATCAGCAATATATGTGTTATACAGAGCAAGCCATTTCTCAAAATCATCGGGAGTGTAAATTCCCGGCAATTTGTCTACTTCTATTTTTGTCGGTTCACCCCATGGCTCTATTTCATGGGGGTACACTGTGGGTACGATACCATCCATCCGAATGGTCATTGGATACTTCCATCCGGATTTCAATTCAGGCAGTGTTTCTTTTACTGATCTAATTTTTTGTATATTGCCGTTTACATCAGTAGCCTCAATATAATCTATTTCCATCCCAGAAGGCAGGATTACCGGATATACAGTTCTACTTTCCTTTTCGGTTTCAGACAACTTATAATTTTCTATTTTGCGGGTTTTGAAGGCAGAAAGTCCAGTCGTTTCATTATCTGTTGGTACTTTATCTACTGTGAATGTAAACTGTTCGGCGTTTCCGTTCCACTTCCGGGTGATATGTGCACCGATAACTTTTTCAGTGAGATGTACGGTCAATACTTTATTTTTTTCTGGAGCGAACCCTTTTCCTAAGAATATCAGTACCATCGAAAATTGATGGCCAAATGTATAATTCACATCTGAATATTGTCGCTTGGTAGCGGTGAGTATATCTTCTATTTGATAGCCTCCATTTTTTTCATAATCTTCATTGAATATATGGATATAGTGGGTATGATCATCAACTGGCAGGTAATTATCTGCTGGTTTTGCATCAGAATAGGGGTAGTAGGCGAATGTTAAACCTAATGTGTTCATTATTACATTTTGTACATTTTCCGATATGAATACAAATTTGCTTGTTCCAGAAGATATGGAATAAGATAAAGGTTCATTTTTCAGATATTCTTTATCACATGTTTCGCTGTCCGGATGACTACTTTGTGTGCCTCCTGTACATTTGTTTTTATGAAACGAATAGAAGCCTATCTGATCACCTTCCGTAAACCGGATGTTTGTTCCAAGGTCGTCACCTGTTACTTTGGTTACCACATCAGTCCCCGCAATCTCTCCTTCTATTTGTAGGTACTTATTTGTGCCCACAATATTTTCCCATCCGCTTTCTTCGCTGCAAGCGGTGAGAAGAATGAGGAGTAAAACTCCTGTTATGGAAATGTACTTGATATCTGTTCTCATCTTTTACTTAATTTTTAGAGCACAAGAATATTTTATAATTTTCAGCATTTACTTCTGTATTTTGTATAACAATTATGTGTTCTCCAAAATCAATTTCAAATTTGTCGGATTCAAATAGTGGCATTGGCACATTTGTCGGTATTTCTATATCTTTCCATAATTTGAATTTCCACTGATTTTTATCCCAATTTCCATATCTCATCAATCTGTAGTTTGTCTCTGAGGAATTTTCATTGAATTCTTCCACCAGTGCCACAAGGTCACTCCAATCATTTATTCCACTTTCGTTTATCGTAGGATTGTCGGTCATTACTCTGCTCCATGGCCATACTTGAATATCCCCGAAAAGTAATTCAGGATTACCAAAATCTTTAACCAGCTTTACATCGATTATGAGGTGATACCCTGACATGAATTCCAGGGAGATGTTATCAAAAACGTTATCTTTTGTATAATACTTCATTCTTGCAGGCAGGAAGCCTGCGTATTGAGTCTTTTGATTCTCATCTTCATCTTGTATTTCGATTATCACTTTAGGCCAATAAGTGCTACCAAAAGGATAAGCACCGAAACTATGTGGTGGGAAAATCCACATAGGAGTAGAGTAATACGTTGTTGTTTGGGTATCCTCATTATTTGATTTCGTCAGTGGTTTGTTTTCAACAAGGCATGCATTATCAAAATTATATCCACCAGTTCTACCAATCACTCCATTATTTCTTCTGAAGATAGTGGAAGATGGGGTAGCTGGATTATTTAGCGGTACTTTCACACTATTCAACCAGACATTAACTTCCTTCTTGAAAGCTTGCTGAATAGATTCATCGTCACTGTAAAATCGAAATGTGACTGCACTCATCTTGTGCACTAGCTCAAATCGGAGTGGTTGACCTATTTCCGGATTGAGGATCATTCCCCAGATTATATCCACTTCTTTAGCCTCCTCACTATTCGCGGGCGCTATCATAGCTTTATATCCACTATTCGTACTCATATTCGGATCCTCCGGACCAAAATAGAAATATGTAAAGTTATCAATCCATACTTCTATCTCATTATTTTTTTTATGAATGGTTGTCAGTGTAGGGTCTTGTACAGGATAATTCACAAGATTATCCAAATAGATAGTATCTTTTCCCGTAATATTTATATCTTTCCATCTCAACTTCTCCGTTTTGCTGTTATTGGTATATACATATCCGTATCCTTTTTCATCGAACTCACATATTGCACTTTGTATCTTTCCGGCAGATAACGACGGATAAGTGAAAAGCATAGTTCGGCTCTTTATCTTTTCATGCTCACCAGCCCGGGTGGCGATACTTGTTCCATCTACCGTAGCATAAATCATAATCGGGTCATCGGGATTAAATACCGGAATAGTATTTTCTGTTTCCTCTGTTGTACATGCTCCTGTCAGCAGAAGCACTGCAATGAGTAAAAATCCCGATAAAATAGAATATAATTTTCTTTGTGTATTCATATGTATATCTATCAGTTTGTGGGTGTAACAGGTCCTATTTCCATATCATCAACCGTAGCTGTATTCCAGGGTTTAACTTCTGCTGTCAGAACGATTATTTCTAAAGTATTGCTGTCAATAGACAGTGTCAAATTAAGTATGTGCGATGATTTCAATGTCAAAGTTTCTGTTTTAAACTTATATAGTACCTCTTCAGCATCATGTCTCTTTACTTGGAAATAGAGAAAATCATTACCTTCATTTAAAAAATTCTGTTCTGGTACAATTCCCTGAAAAATATATTCTTGATAAATAACTTCCTTACCTGTATTATCAGTTTCCGGTGTGGGGGCTGTCCTTGATGAGCAATACATTTGGATATTCTTTCTTTTCGAGTCATTGACGGGAAGTGCTTCATCATTTTTGGGGACTCGTACCGTACGGAGTGCGTCATTATCTATCACTCCTGAATAATCCACTTCATAATTCCTCAGCATTGCACGCATATAAACACCCTTTAAAGCATTTTCTGGAAACATTCCTTGATCGGGAAATTCGCTGACCGGGAGTTTTACCTTTACCTGTACCATGGCAAATGCGTGGTGAAATTTTAATTTTACGGTTTTGTCTTGTTCACTGATGAGTTGGCGGTGATGGGTAAGCAGTAAATCGGCATTTTTGAAGTTTTCCTTTGTACTTTGATCAAACGGTACTTCATTGAAATACTTATTGCCGGGGAAGTATGCTGCTTCAAACATATAATAAATAGATGTAGGATTCAAATTCTTCCATTTGAAACCCTTATTGTTAAAGGGAATAAACTTGTACGGATATTCTTCATCTAATGCAGTCCTTTCAAAGTCGCATTCGTAGATGTATGCTGTTGGGGAGTCATCTGTAAAGTCCGGAGTCGAATAGCTCACCGGATTGTATAATCGGATTTGATCCCCTTTTTTGAAATAGGGAACCACATTCACTTCATCACTATTGTCTCCATTCATGGCAACACTGAATGTCATAGTTTCCGTGTCCTGCTGTGGAATGGTCACCGGAACTTCTTCTGATGAACAGGCACCGAGCACCGAGCACAGTGCTATTAATATGTATTGAATCTTATTATTCATCATTCTTTTAAGTTTGTTAGGGTATTTCAGTAGTGGAATTTACTTCTTCCCAGTCTCCTTTTATCTCTGGCTCTGAAATCCAGTCTACCACTTGTGCTTCTAGTTCCACTTCCCCTTCCGCTCCGGGTGATACGTCTGAAATTTTAGCATGAACCTTGACATGTGTGCCACGTACCAGTGATTCTAAGTTTGGGAATTGCTTGGGTGTTAGTTCATATTCTTGGCCATTTGATTCTACGGTTAACGAAAGCATATAGATTTGCTTGCTAAAGTCCGAAATCCAGTTCTTGGTTTCAGGCAAATAATAAGCGGTTGGATCTATCCACTTATTTTCTTGAAGCTTTAAGTTAATCTCTTGGGAAGATTCATATGGTGATAATGCTGTTCCTTCCGGCATTTTGTAATCTGTAACCCAAATTGTATTATCATCATCTTTAGGATCCACTTGTCCTTGAATTTTTATTAGAGTTTCCCAAGCATTATCGGTTATATTCGGAATCAGATAAGATTGCTTTGCTATATCTCTGATAGTCCATTTTTTTATCGTAATATTATTATTCATCTCAAAAGTAAAATCAAATTTCACAGCTGCGTAAGCCATATATATAGTTTCTTTTACAGTATATATGGATGATTCTCCTTCTTCCGGTTTCCAGCCTTCTGGTTGTGTAAGATCTACTTCGTATTTCTTGGAAGTAATGGGAAGGTATCCGTCGCTATTTGACTGATATGACTCCTTGATTTCTGAGTCAAGTACTAGCAGGCTCAGATTCTCTATAATCATTGTTTCATTTTCCCAATTCATCTTGTCTTTCAATATGTTTTCCACATTAGCCAGTGCATAGATACACTTCACACTTTGTGTAGTCTTCAGTCGCGTCCGATATTCAAAATTGTCTGTTGTAGTTTTATAATCCAATAACCTGTTTAACTCCACTTTCTTACTGTCTTTATCTATTACAATAAGACGCAATGTCTTTACCCGTTCACACTCGGGCTTATTGGAGTCGTCTTGAAGGGTAGCCAGCATCACATTAAGGTCCAATAACACAGGTTTGGGCTGTTGGATGAACTGTTCTATGTCCTCATTGCTTTGACAGCTGCAAAGACTGGAAAGTAATAGGGTGAACAGAAGGATAATATGTGCTGTTTTGGTTATCATGGGTTGTTTTTACATTTCTATATTGTTTATACGTACGGTCCAGCCGTTAATGGTGATTCTTACATTAATCATGTTGCCGTTGGAGCTTTGCGTGAAGAAAAAGACGATAACGTATTCGTCCTCACGGTCCAGGTATTCTTGTTGGGGATGTTCACGGTCAAGCATTTTGTCCAGCGAACCTTCGGTAGGCATTAGCATGATATACTCTATGAGGTCTACATTGAGCCATACCTTGCCGGTGGTCTTATGCCGGATGGTAAGCCGTGGATGCGTACCATAAATCAGTCGATTGGTATTAAGTTCAGCACAAGTAGTGGTTAGTACTACGTTGCCTTCGGGGTCGTGGATATCGCCATCACCCAAGTAATAAGGGGAATAGGTGAGGGGTAATTCTTCGGTAACCGCTGTGTTGTTATAGGCTAATAGGGCGTTGTTGTCCGTAATGCTGAATTCAAACTCATCGGAGGGGACGCTGGAGGATGTATTGTTGGCGTCAGCCTGTATGATAAGACGGAAGGTATTGGTATCTTTCATTAGTGGAAAGCGGATGTCTGATGTTGCAGCATCGGGTATGGTTACGGTTTGCATACCGTAGAATAGGGGCACGAGATCACGGTCTACGTTTTGTGCTTCGGCATTCATCCGAACGCTGTAGTCCTTGATGCGTGAATTTGTTCTGTCGGCAGGAGCCAGGCAGAGGTAATCGTCGCTGTTTAGTCCGGTCCATGCCAATATCTGGTAGGTTCCCGGTTGTAGATCCAGCAGAATATTGTTTCTTCGGGCTTCTTCAGCGGAGATATTCATCTCCTTCAGATAGTTTCCTTCCTCGTCAAAGATAAATAGAGAGACTTGATCCGCTTCGTGTTGCCAGGCGTCGGCAAATTTCATGTTGTAGTCATAAACAAAATGCAGATAGTGCTCGCAGGGAGGAAGAACCTCGTGCACAAAACTGCACGCCGCCAACAGCAGGGAAAATGCCAGACCCATGACAGCTGAAACGGAATATATATAAGCAGAACGTCTCATAATGAACTGTTTTTTTCAAGTAAAGGTTAGGAAAAAACAGCCGGAAGGCGGATGCATGAATGCCTTCCGGCAGAGTCTTCCTTATTTGTATGCTAAAGGATTAAAATTCAATATCGTTTACACGAACGGTCCAGTCTAAAATTTGAACATCGACTTCCATATAGGCTTTGTTCTGTTCGTCCGGTTTAGGAGGATTAACAGGATCTGGATCCGGTTCTTGAGGATCGGTCGGATTAGTCGGGTCATTAGGATGTCCGAGTTCTGAGATTTTTGAAATTGACAGTTTATATATATTGTTACGCACTACGGCAAATTCCATAATTCCCATATTAGTATTCTGTCCATTATCATTGTGGCGGTTCCAATAGATGTAATAAACATTGCCATATTTGTTCCCATCCACTCCCTGAATTGGGATTCTTTTGGCTTTACCGTTTAATGTCTCCCTGAGAGTCTTCAATTCTTCGCTTGTGGTGGGTTCGTTAACAGCTTCTAATGAAGTATTTCCCGAAATATTCCATGCTTCTTTGAATGAATCCCAATGGTTATAGAAACTTCCATTATATTCATAAAGAGCTGCAGTGCTTGCCTCATTGATAAAATCACCGCTAACTTTAGCCTTGAATACTACAGCTGTAGACAGTCCGTTTTGTTGAGAAGCTACGCTGGGAACAGTGTTTTCGGTACAGTAGCCCATGATATAATACGCAGGATTTGCTGTATTCTCTGATTCTTTAAAATCTAAAGGTAAGTATGGCTCGTTATTTTCTTCTTTATCAATCTCGCTGTTGGCCAGTGGAGTGAAAAATAGCCCTTTTCTTATAGCCAAAGCTTCTGATGACTCTTTTCCGTCTTCTGTGATTTTTGATAACCAAGTCTTTTTACCGTTGGTACTATTCCAGTCACAGTCCACAACATAATTATTTACCGTTTCTGCACCACCATAAGTTATTTTAGTCTCATCCGGATCAGTACTGTCTCCTTCTTTCTTCGCTGCAACTCGTTTCAGGTGATAGAATGATTTGGAGACATTCATTAATTTATATCCTTCTAGCGTAACAGTCAGTTTAGTGGCATCTGCATTTCTATCTTTGATTTCATATTCATTTTTATTTTTCGCAGCTTTGTAGTCGAAACGTGCTACAGCTCTTTCTACTTTGGCTGTGGCTGCCAGTTTATAATTTCCCTCTTCAGCTACAAAATGTACAGCCTGCTTTCTGTCGGGGCCACTATAATTTCCAGTTCCTACGTTGGTATCGGTCATAAAGAAACGTTCTTTGTCTTTATCTGCATACTTTGTTATAAATTCAGTTGCAGTTTCTGTAGTAGCCATTTCTGATTGGTCTTTCCATCCTGTCTGTGTGAGCTTTCCGTTATAATAGTTGTATATCTCGGAGGTCGGATTAACAAACGCATAAACAGCATAGTATTTATCTGAATTTGTGTCTAATGTCACATTGTTTATACGGGCGATATAAGATTTATCGTTTCCGTGTACACCCTCCGTTGTTTTATCTTGACTTGATGTTATACCCACTGATTTCACAAAGCAGATTTCTCCTTCCTCTTTCACATAATATGTATCTTCTTGTTGCTCCTTATCTTTCACATTTACTACAACAACCAGTACTTCTTTCACAGAGTTTTCGTAATCTTGTCCATCTTCTGTTTCAGTCGAAGGACTGGCAGTTCTCGTAGTTATCGGCATCTTAATACTAACCTCCATATAATTCTGTGACGCAGTAGATGGAGGAATATTCTCACCACCTTGCAATTTGTCATCACTGCACGACCATGCCAATATAGGCACCAATCCTGCTAATAGTAAATTCCTGATTTTCATAATTGTTGCTTTTTATTTATACGTTAATTAAATATATGATCGTAACTCTTTTTTATTTATTGTTTATCAACTTACTTTCTCTCTTTCAGCTGTTTTTCCAGTTCTTTCAGCGTCTCTTTTGCCAGCTCTTTCTGCGGGCCTTCCATTGCTTTTTGCAGGTAGCGATGTGCAGCCTCTGCATCACGACGCATTAACGCTGCATTTGCAGCATTTAGGTTAGATACCGGATCGTCGGGATACATGCGTACGGCAATCTCAAACACTTCGTTGAACTCGGGTGTACCCGGTTCATAGCTTTGTGCCACCCGGTACATCTCTTCCAGACTTAATTGGCGAGGGTCAGTATATATCAATTCTTTGGCCTCCTCTACGGTGAAATTACGAATGGTATATTTCACCAGGTAATCCGAATGGCGTAGAGCAGGGAACCACTCACGCAGCATGAATCGGTAGACATCCCCACCACTTATCTCCATCAACTTCCGCTCTCTGCCGTCGAAGATGTCCGTTCCATCTATGATGGCGAGTATTTGTTCTTTTTCCGGAAGGTCCGAAGTTTCTGTCATGCGGCGTAATCCTTCCCAATCTTCGGGTTCGGATGACACGGAGAATTCGGCGTTGCCAAAATCATACAGCCCACGCACATAATTGCGCAGGGCTGTGGCACGTCCCTGCGCAAGCCGTGCATTGTTGCTATAGCTACCCTCAGGCGATGCATATCCTTTGATGTCGACGGCTGTGATGGTGGCGAAACGGTTGTTGCGTACCGAGTCGATAGTGGCCTGTATCTTTGCCAACTCGCGCGGGTTGTTGCGATATTGGGGATGAATCTCTGTCCGGTTGACGGGAAAATCGAGGAAGGCACTTCCTGCCAGTTGGCGTGTCTTCACTGCTTCATGCTTCGGAGCGATGTATTCTACCAGTAGTTGAGGCTCTTCCGGTTCGCGGAAGTCCATCTGTGCTACCGGTTCGGTACTTTGTTGCAACACTTCCCAACCGCAGCCACAAAGATCAGTAATGAGCTTTAGTTCAGACTGTTCCATCCAAGGGAGGTAGGGAATACGTACGTTGTATTCCATTGTCTGAGCGGTCTGTCCCTTACGTTGTACAACGTAACTGGCATTGCGTTTTTTGGCCGGAAGCCGTTGGTAAAGCAGATGCCGGGTGCGTCCATTAATCAGCATTGCGGGCAGTGTATCCTGATGTCCGCCACCCGAAAGTAGGGGAGTGAGCTCTACTGAACGGGAAGATTTTACAATGAGAGGAGTGAGGTCCAATGTCAGGTCTATCATCAGGAAAGAATCCACGCGTTGTACAGACTGTTGCTGTACAATCACTTTTCCTGAATTTTCTCCTTCGTCATGGGTAGTAGTCTGTGTTTGTGCCACAGATGTGTTAGTGGCAAATAGACAGGCTAATATATAAATTATAGGTTTCATTGATTTTGTAAGTATGTTGTTTGCTATTAGGAGATCAGAACATATAAACGAGGCTTACTGCCGCTTTCGTGGGACCCACATAATTCTTGTGTCCTTTATCGAGGCGTGTTCCACAGCTTGCACACGGATATTTGTCATACTTCACGTAAAGGTAGCCAACGCCCACTGAGGCTTCCAGATTCCAGTGCCTGTTCAGCAGCCATTGGTATCCGAAACTGATGCCGCCTCCTGCCATCCATCCTTGAAACCGATAATCGGCCAGTTCCGGAAAAATATCGAATGGCAATTCTATTCCGGCAGCATTAAATTCACCACCCAGTGTGTGTACACCTATAAAACCTTTATAAAACGGTTCGCAGAACCAATAACGGTATTCAGGTTGTAATAACCAGTGTTTCCATTGTTTGTGATTGCCAAATTCGAAAGGATTGATGCTTCCAAACAGAGAAATGGTACTTTTGGCAGATACTTTTGTCTCTATGCCACCATTAATGGAAGCAGTTCCCCATCCCAGTAGATTCGTCTTGACCGTAACTTGAGCACATAAAGTGCCGAATTGGAACCACAAAAAGAAAAATAAAATGAATTTTCTCATCATCATTATATCTGTCAGTTTTGTTGTACTATTTTTTAATGCAATATTTATTTTGCAAAAATCGCATATAATATAAATTTATAAATTATTTTTAGT
>ENA-OYCN01000382-OYCN01000382.1-human-gut-metagenome-genome-assembly--contig:-NODE-382-length-25047-cov-4.829505_pt1 | contig 25047 bp, 22 predicted proteins | sample MGYA00244665_ERZ652871 | MGnify/ENA primary metagenome ERZ652871 (study PRJEB26926, sample SAMN06164731) | human gut metagenome | biome: ENVO:00009003; feature: ENVO:2100002; material: ENVO:00002003...
GTCAAATATGCTCTCATACTCGTCCGGAGTGAGTACCTCCTTAAGATTTTCCTTTGCTTCGTCCTCCACCACCTCGTACACACTGCCCCTAAAGCACATGTTTGGATACAGCACGCACCACCAGTTATGACCGGCTCCATCGCCCAGTGTTATTTCAAGCGCCTCGTAATTTCCCTCAGGAAATGTATAGTCTCCATACGTCTTTTCCGGGAAATCGGTGTGTGTAATCTCTGCCGATGCGCCATATGTAAAACCGTTTGCTGCAAGCGTCTCCTTTGATACCGCTATTATTTCGTCCATATGGTCATTTACGGTGGCTCTGGTTTCTTCGATATTTTCGCACTCCAGCAGATATGGCTCTATGTAAGCCCCTACTGCATCGCGCACCTGCTTTTTCACATTCTGGTCTGCTTCGCTGTCGCTGTTTGCCAGCACGTGGAAACGCAGGATTTTGTCGGCGATGGATTTTTGCATGTCGGCTGTACACGCTATACTATTGGTGTTTGCGGCAGGTGTATGATTTTTTGCAGCTATCACTGCCGTAAGGGATATTATTGCTATGGTTGTTATTATTATTTTCTTTCTCATGTAAACAAGTATTGCCTTATTTGACGAGCTTATTCATCCTTTTTGAAAATTTTACCGGGTTTCATGAATTTCATTCGTATAGTCATCCAGCAAGGTGCCAAGTGTAATTATCGGTTCACCATCCTCATGATTCTCCTTATTTATTTTCTGCTCATAATAATCACCCATGTTATCAAAGATATCATTTATATCATCTGCTATGCACACATATGTGTTTCTCGGAAATTTTTTTGATGTCTTGCAGTATTCCATGAAGCTTGCATAAGCTGCTTTATGTTTTCTAAGTGTTTTTCCTATTAAAATCACCTTCAAATGATTGGTATCGGCTTTTTGTGACAGCCGATCCTCGAAGCTGTCCACTGCTGTTTTGATATCATCTGCATATTCCGGTTCGTAGGATTTGTCCATGTTATAATAAAACTCTATATATCCGCTATTTTCATTTGTCGAAACATCTCTGTGGCTAACATATGCTTTGTTATCAGTTACTTCTTTATCGGTTATTTCGTCAGTATCTACATCTACAATATCCACCGCCGCAAGTGTCGGAAAACAGCGCTCCTCAAGTTCCACTGCACTGCAGCCGGTGAGCATGAGACCTATCGTCAGCACTACTATGACCGGTATCGCTATGCACAATAAAAATCCAAGATATTTTTTCACGATTTCATCTCCACTTTCAAGAATATATGCTAAGGTCACTGTGACTGCTATGACAAAAATGATGCACCTGCTTCTCATAGTGCTCTTTTCCTTGTCATGGCTTTTCTGTCTGTCAGAGCCAGATTGCTTATTGCTGCAGGAATGCCGGTTTTTATTAAATGTAAATATAATTTTTCCCGTATTTTCAGCAAAATTCTCACATCTTAAAACCGCATAATAAAGGCTCATATTGAGTACTGAAAACAGCGTGAAAAACCACACCGACAGCATCAGTGCATCTGCCCTCTTGAAGAAGCTGCCTTTTATCTGCACATCACTCATCAGTACAACAGCCGGAAACTCTATTTCCGACAGTGAATATTTTCCGAAGTTTCCAAGCAATACTGCATACAGTAAAAAAAGAATGCCTGCATATGTGAATATTGCTTTACTCACACTCCCTCGTATCTGTGAGGCAGTGCGTGCCCTTACAAACAGTATATTGAACACGGAAATGGATGCTGCAAACACATAGTATGCGCCCGCAAATATATCCGCTATACCAAAGTCCACACCGACTCTGTCCTTAATCATCAGATAGTCTAATCTCACATCCGATAGCGCAAACAAAAGCATAGCAGCAAGCGGTATCAGCACAAAGAAAAATACTACCTCGTATACCCTTGCCCGGCACTCCACTCCGCCACTTAGCGCATAAGCGCATACCGCCATTATCACAAGGAGTACAACTGTAAATGACTCATCCGGTATAAGGCTGTCACGTATCAGCTTTACAAATATCCATGCAAGAAATGCGGCCTGTGACAGCTCGTATATCGCAATAATTAAATCATAAATTAATATTTTCGCATATTTTGTTTTATCAATGCTTCTGTCATATATTGTTTTCCTGCGTTCACGCACCTCGCTTACTATCCACATGAATAGCCATGCCATGAAAACTCCGAGTGCGATTGAGATAAAAGCATACTCTCCAAGCTTTGCCAGATTGTTTGGAAGCACCAGTGTGCCGACTCCAAGCAGATTAAAGACGTATAGCCTGTATAGCTGGCGGGGCGATATGCTTTCATTTTGTGCAAATGTGTAGCTTGTGCTCATATTTTTAGTCATCCTTATTTCCTTTCAGCTTTCTGCACTCCTTTTCTCTTGCAAATACAGGCCGCCTCCATAGTCTGCGAAGCGGAAATCGTATGATACTGTCCTTTTCATCCTCGCCGCCTGTCAGCTCGCTGCCCACAAATGGCATCATGTATGGGTAACCACAGCTTTTGAGCTTTGCGAGATGCAAAAGTATCACCATCAGACTTATTAAAAATCCAAAATATCCAAGCCATGCCGACATCATTATTACAGCGAATTTGAGTATCCTAAATGAAAATGCAAACTCCTCACTCGGTATGGCAAACGAACAAAGTGCGGTGAATGCAACAAGAATGACCACTATAGGGCTTACTAAATTTGCATCCACTGCTGCCTGTCCGATTATGAGGCCTCCGACTATGCCTATCGTGTTTCCCATTGCTCCGGGAAGTCTTATGCCGGCTTCACGAAGCAGCTCAAAGGACAGCTCCATCATTAGTACCTCTATGAGCTGCGGAAACGGGCAGCCGAGTCTGGCTTCATAAAACGCCAGTATGAGTGGTGTCGGCAGTATCTGTGTATGAAAATTTGTGACCGCCAGATAAAGCCCCGGCAATGTAAATGACATGAAGGCTGCCACGTACCTTATCAGCCTGGCAAAACTTGCCGCTATCGTTCTGTTATAGTAATCATCTGCGGTTTTTAAAAAATTGTTCATGGTGGTTGGCAGTATTATCGCTATCGGTGAATTATCGCACAGCACCACCACCCGCCCTTCTAGGAGCGCATTTACCGCCACATCCGGCCGCTTTGTGGTCTGAAGCTGTGGAAACGGTGAATACCATTTTGCCTCAGCAAATTGTTCAAGAACTCCCGAGTCACCCACATGGTCTATCACATAGCTGTCCAGATTTCTTTCCACATCCTCTACAAGCCCTGGTTTTACGAGGTCTCTCACATATAGTATGTCCACATTGCTGTGTCCTCGAAGTCCCTTTTTCACCTCTTTACACTTTAAGCGTGTGCTCCTTAACCTGCGCCTGATAAGTGCTGTATTTATCTTTATGGAATCAGCAAAACCCTCATTGGAGCCTCTTATGACCTTTTCCGAATCAATCTCCTGAATTGACAGGGCAGGATATCCCTTATCAGGAAGCTTGAAGGCATCCGGATAACCATCCACAAAAAAAATCACGTCTCCTGTCAGCATCATCTGGGCCGCCTCATTAACCGTGTGCAAATGTGCAAATTCAGATAGAGCTGCCTGATTTTTGTCAAGTACTTCCTTTACCTGCTGTCTGTCTATTCCCTCAAGGTATGAGGTAAATCGTCCAAATGCACTGTTATTGATACCGGAGCCTTCACATGTCACCTCAATATAAGCAACAAAACACTTTATGGAGGCATCACGCCCCAGATACATCTCCTGCATCTTGATATCTGAACAGTCAGAATATATCTGCCTGAAGCTTTTTATGTTCTCATCTATGTTTGTGGTCATCTTTAACTCTCCTATATCCTGTCACGTTCTAAATCCCTGATATAGTATGACCATACAAGCTCGCAAATATCCTTGATTACTTATTTTTTGCTATTATCTAAGCCACTAAAAAAGGCCGCCGTTCACACGTCAGTGCAACCGGCAGCCCCTGGTTTTGTTATATTATTTTGTATTTTATTATCTTTGTCTGCTATAATCTTGTTATATTTGTGTTTTATTTCTTCTCTTCATCCTGCTTTTGTATCACAGCCTTCACAGCAACCGCCTGGTTAGCCACATGCGTATGCATTTCTGTAGTCACAAGCTCCATATTTCTTGCCTCAAGCGCCCTGTAGATGGCATCATGCTCCTTCACAAGCATCGGATAATTCTTTGGGTCCTTCAAATACTCCACTCTGTAGCGGTACATCTGCTCGCGGATATTGTTCATCATAGATACAAGCTTCGCATTGTTGGTTGCCTCATAGATAGCATCGTGAAACTTCACATCCTCTTCAGCTATCTTTTTCACATCTCCCGAGTCCATGCTCCTCTTGAACTCGTCCTTTATGGTTTTTAGATTCGCAAGCTCATCATCACTGATTTTCTTACAGGCTATTTTGGCTGCAAGCTCATCGAGAGCCTCTCTCACCTCAAGCACATCCTCCATATCTTTAAGAGTCATCTTGGCAACCTCTGCGCCCTTTCTTGGCATTGTGACTGCAAGCCCCTCCTGCTCAAGCATTCTGATTGCTTCACGTATAGGTGTACGGCTGACTCCAAGCTTTGACGCAAGCTGCAGCTCCATAAGTCTCTCTCCCGGCTTGAGCTCACCCTTTAAAATTGCCTCACGAAGTGTATTAAACACCACATCACGCAGTGGCAGATATGCATCCATATTTAAAGTTAAATTATCAGTCATCAAACTTCTCCTATCTCTTGTATTATCATTCTCACATATAAGAAAAAAGTAACTATAAAGCACCCGCTGTGCTATCCGGATATCACGTTATTTGCGATTATTGTATACAGATGTCAGATACACCTGTCTGGCAAGATGTGAGCTTCTCATGGCTTTGTACGCTTTCTTTGCAGTATCTTCATCGTCAAACAGACCAAAAACCGTCGGACCACTACCGCTCATCATGGCTCCTACCGCGCCATTTGAAAGCATATGCTTCTTTATCTCATCTATCACCGGATAATTTGGTATGGTCACAGTCTCTAAGACATTTCCCATATGCGCTGCGATATCATGCAGATTCTTAGCCTTTATATCATCTATCAGGCGGTCTATATCCGGATGAATAGTCGTATCATCAAGCTTCAGGTTCTGATACACAAACTTTGTGGATACCGAGATGGACGGCTTTGCAATAAGCACCGGACACTTTACCATTGGAGGAAGAGGACTAAGCGCCTCTCCTATGCCCTCGGCCAGCGCCGTACCTCTCATAATACAGTATGGTACATCCGCACCTATCTGCACACCTCTTTCCATAAGCTGTCTCTTTGTCAGTCCCAGTGAAAAAAGCCTGTTTACACCTATAAGCATGGCTGCCGCATCAGTACTGCCCCCCGCCATCCCTGCTGCAACAGGAATACGCTTGTCCAGCTTCACTGATACACCGTCAGTTATAGAAAACTCATCCATCAGAAGCTTTGCAGCCTTATATATGAGATTGTTCTCGTTTACAGGGAGAAAAGACAGATTGGTCTGTATCTGTATGCCGGGCTCCTGTGTCCTTTTGATATCGAGCCTGTCATACAGCTGAATGGTCTGCATAATCATGCGGACCTCATGATATCCGTCCTCTCTGCGCCTCACCACATCCAGCCCCAGGTTAATCTTGGCTAATGCTTTTAATGAAATATCGTTATTACTACCCATATTGTATTACCTCTGTTTTTTGTATACAAGGATTATAACACACCCTGCCAAAAAGAGCAAATTTAAATATTCTCATTTAATTGTTAATTTTTACATCTCATCAGTCAAATTAACCTAAAAAGGGACTGCACGTTGCGCGCAGTCCCTCTAATATATCATATTCTGTTTCTTATAGCCCTTGCCGTTATTTTTTCAATTTTCTGCCAAATATAAATGTCGAAAAATATATTACCGATGCAATAATCACTATCATCGGACCTGTTGCCACATTGGTGTAGTATGACACTGCGAGGCCGACTATACCGGAAAATACTGAAAATATCACTGAAAAGAAATGATACTCACGCATATTTTCCGAAATATTCCTTGATGAAGCCGCTGGTAATATAAGCAGAGCATTTATTATAAGTATACCTATCCACTTGATGGATAGCATAACTATGAGTGCTACAAGCACCGCAAACAGATTATCCAGAAGACGCACATGGATACCCTTGCTTTTTGCCACGCTTCTGTGTATACATATGGCGTTGAGCTTATTGAAGCAAAGCACCCAGAATACTATCGTGACCACAAAAATCACAATTAGATAAACTATCTCAGTCTTTGTGATGCTTAGCACATCGCCCACCAGTATACTTGAGTATTTGCTGAAATTGCCACCCTTTGACAGTATCGCAAGACCTATCGCCACGGAGCACGATGAAAATACCGATATAATGGTATCTGTCGATGCAGTGTTCAGACTGCCTATCTTATTTAAAAGAAGTGCAAACACTATCGCAAATATCACCATGGCAAGCGAGGTGTCTGCCATGCCGCATACCACTCCGACAGCGATTCCTGTAAGTGCTGAATGTCCGAGTGCATCTGAAAAGTATGCCATCTTTTTGTTTACAATCATGGTTCCCATTATGCCAAAAAGCGGTGTGATGATGAGCACAGCGATAAGGGCATTTCTCATGAAATCATATTGAAGCCAGGAGGTTATATTCATTTGTGTTCCTCCTCTCTCACCCAGGATTCCTCTCCTGTGTAGAAAATTCTCTCAAATTCCTTGCTCTCGAAGACTTCCTTCACAGTCCCCTGCTTTGCAACGGTCTTATCAAGCAGTACAACATGGTCTGCGTACCTTGCCACATAGTCCAGATCGTGCGATATCAATATGATTGCAAGGTCATAGTGAGTCTTTAAATAATCCATGGTCTTATAGAAAAGCTCCATGCCGTTTTGGTCTATTCCGGACACCGGCTCATCCAACAGCAGCAGGTTCGGCTCGTCCATGATTGCCATGGAAAGAAGCACTCTCTGCAGCTGTCCTCCCGAGAGGTTGCACACCTGCTTGTCGATGAGCTCCTCAGCCTCAAATACCTCGAGTGTCTCCCTTATCTTTGCCTCTATCTTTTTGCTCTTTGGCAGAAAAACAGGATAATTGTACTGATAGCTTGCTATGAGGTCATACACGCTGACCGGTGTATTTTTCTCGATATTGACAGACTGCGGCACATAGCCGATTTTAAGCTTAGCCATATGTCCGTCCTTAGTATCCTTGAACTCAATCGTACCGGTGTGAGGTATCTCGCCGAGTATCGCCTTTATGAGTGTAGATTTTCCGGCACCGTTTTGGCCTATTATGACATTGAAGGAGCCACAGTGTATGTGCATATTTACATCCTCAAGCACTGTCTGCTCTCCAAAGCTCACTCCAAGGTTATTTATTTTTATGCAATGAAAGCCACATGGCTGTATTATTTTCCGCATATTTTCTCCAATTTTATTTAGTAAATGCCTCTTTGATAAGCTCTATATTGTGCTCCATACCATAAAGATAGCTGTCCTTGTCGTACTCTCCCCTGTTGAGAGGGTCGATATAAATCACATGCACATCTGTCTCACGCGATACGGTATCTCCCATGCTCTTTCCGTAGAGCTCCTCAGCGAGTATTACCGACACTCCGTCATCCTTTATGGCACCTATTACCTGCTTTATCTCACCTGCGCTGACTGAGCGCTCCTCGTCAAGGTCTAACAGATAGCATGCATTCATGGAAAAATCATCAGCTACATATGCATAGGCCTCATGGAATATGATGATATTCTGTCCATTGGTAAGACTCTTTATGCTATTTATCTTTTCTTCAAGCACTGCAAGCTTTGCATCATATGCTTTTGCATTTGCATAATATTCATCAGCATGCTTTGCATCCTTTTCGGCAAGCCGGGATGCGATTGTCTGAACCATGGTGCGGTAACGCGGCACGCTCATCCATGCATGGGCATTCTCATCACCATGGTCATGATCGTGCGCGCTATCTGATTCTGCGTCTGCTTCGTGGTCATGGTCGTGGTCACTGTCTGATTCTGTGTCTGCATCGTGGTCATGGTTGTGGTCACTGTCTGCATCATCCTCAGAAAGAAGTGCCACATCCTCACAGGCCTCAACCACATCAAGCTTCGGATACGCCTTTGCCACATCTGACATAAACGACTCTATACCGCCTCCGTTTATTACAAAAACATCGGCAGTGGATAAAAGCTTCATATCCTCCGGTGTTAGCTGAAAATCGTGCAGACAACCGGTCTGTGGCTCGCTTAAGTTTTCAAGTCTCACGCCTTCCACTCCGTCTACTATGTTTAAAGTGGCAATGTACATAGGATAGAAGGATGTCACGACAGTAAGCATATCATCAGCTTCGTCAGTATTTTTTTTATTGCCCGAAGAATTTGATACTCCACCGGCAGCGCCTTTCATACCTGCTGTGTGCTCATATGCCATTACCGCAAGCGTACACACTATCAATATACACAAAAACATAATGCCTACAAATTTGCATTTATTCTTCATATATTAAATATTCGCCTTTCTTTCTATAGCTTTATTTCTATGACTTTATTTCGACTTTATTTCTTTTTATGATTATTAACGCTTTTTTTGCTCTTGGCCTTATCTCTGCGCTCTTTAGTCTTTTTGGCAACCGGCTTTCCGGTCTTCTTCCAGCGCTCCTTTTTGTGCGGCTGGGATGCAGCGGCTCTTTTTGCAGCTGATTTTGCCTCGCGCTTTGCTGCCTCCTCCTGTTTCATGGCAAGAAGCGTCTCCTCATCAAACACGAGTGAATCTATGAGATTCCAGATTTCGTCCCTGCCTTCCTTTGACATGGACGAAAACGGTATAACTACCGTGCCCGGCTTCACATGAAGCACATCCTTGATAGTCTTTATGTGTGCGGCAATCTGGCTTTTTTTCAATTTATCAGATTTGGTTGCAATGATGATCGGTGCAAAGCCCTGGTTTACCATCCAGTCATACATCATGATATCATTGTCCGATGGCTCATGCCTTATATCTATTAAAAGAAACACTGCCTGAAGCTTTTTTGAGGTGTGAAGATAGTTTTCTATCATCTGTCCCCATTTAGCTTTTATCTCGATATTGGCATTGGCATAGCCATAGCCCGGCAGATCGACCAGATACATGGCGTCATTGACGTTATAAAAATTGATGGTCTGTGTCTTGCCGGGCTGCGAAGAGATCCTGGCAAGTGACTTTCTGTTCATAAGTGCGTTGATCAGTGACGACTTGCCTACATTTGACTTGCCGGCGAATGCCACTTCATTATACTCATTGTCAGGGATTGTGCTTGTAATTCCGCAAACTGTCTCTAAATTAACACTTTTAATTACCATAATCTCTTCCTCATTCTTATTTTACAAATGCTATCTTCTCCACCTGTGAAAATCTCTCCACCGGCACGATTTCCATGCCGTCTGTTATTTCTTTTGAAATCTCCTCCAGGTCCTTTTCATTATCCTTTGGAATACATACTGTTTTTATTCCGATTACTTTGGCTGCAAGCAGCTTTTCCTTGAGTCCTCCTATCGGAAGCACCCTGCCGCGCAGTGTTATCTCGCCCGTCATGGCTACATCTGCCCTGACAGCTCTGTCTGTAATGGCTGAGAGCATGGCTGTCGCCATAGTGATACCCGCAGATGGTCCGTCCTTTGGCACTGCGCCCTCCGGGATATGTATATGGATATCATGCTTCGTGTAAAACTCTGCCTCAATGCCATATCCTTCGCTTATTGAGCGCACATAGCTAAGTGCCGCCTGTGCCGACTCCTTCATCACGTCGCCAAGCTTACCTGTGAGCACGAGCTCACCCTTGCCCGGCAGCACATTCACCTCGACCTCGAGTGTGACTCCGCCCACGCTGGTCCATGCCAGGCCTCTAACGATTCCAACCTCTGCGTGATCATTTTTCTTCTCCGGACTGTACTTCGGATTGCCCAGATACGTCTTAAGATTGGTCTTTGTAACCTTTACAACAGCTTCGCTGTCCTTAAAGATTTCCCTGGCAGCCTTGCGGCACAGCTTGCCGATAGTCCTCTCAAGGCTTCTGACTCCGGCCTCTCTGGTGTACAGCCTTATAATATCCTTTAGGGCAGAGTCTGTTATCGTAAGCTGTTCCTTTTTAATTCCGTTTTTGCTCTTTTGCTTCTCAACCAGATGTTCCTTTGCTATGTGAAACTTCTCATTTTCAGTGTAGCTTGACACCTCAATAAGCTCCATCCTGTCAAGAAGCGGCTTTGGAATGCCTGAAACCTCATTTGCCGTTGCAATAAAAAGCACCTCCGACAAATCCACAGGCATCTCAATGTAATGATCCCTGAATCTGCAGTTCTGCTCACTGTCAAGCACCTCGAGAAGAGCGGCTGATGTGTCACCCTTGTAGTCACTTGACACCTTATCTATCTCATCCAACAGCATGAGAGGATTTGAAACGCCGGCCTGTCTTAAGCCATTTACTATACGTCCCGGCATGGCACCGATATATGTCTTTCTGTGTCCACGGATTTCTGCCTCATCGCGCACGCCACCAAGAGAAATACGCACATATTTCTTCTCCAGTGCAGACGCAATTGAACGGGCTATGCTTGTCTTTCCTGTTCCCGGAGGACCTACAAGACAAATTATAGGGCTCTCTCCCTTGCTTGTCAGATTTCTGACTGCCAGAAACTCAAGTATTCTCTCCTTAACATCCTTTAATCCGTAGTGATCATCATCGAGCACCTGTGCTGCATGGTCAAGATCCTTGTTGTCCACAGACATCCTGTTCCACGGAAGCTCAAGTACTGTCTCTATATAGCCTCTCTCAACTGTGCTCTCTGATGAGCTGCTGCTCATATTTCTAAAGCGCTTTATCTCTTTTTTCGTCTTTTCCTTTACGTAGTCAGGCGCATCTAACTCAGATAGCTTTTTCTCATATTCATCAGCCTCCGAGTCTGCATTCTCGCCCAGCTCCTCACGTATCACACCAAGCTGTTCACGAAGCACATACTCCTTCTGATGCTTGTCCACACGAACCTTTACTTTTTTCTGAAGCTCATTCTTTATGGAAATAACCTCCACCTGGGAGAGAAGTAATGATACTATAACCTGATATCTGTCATTGATATCCTCTGCCTCAAGCACCTGCTGCTTAAGCTCATATGACACCGGCAGATTGTTGGTTACATAATCAATGAGCTTTTCAAGATCCTCATACTGATCTATCTGTCTGATAAGCTCCTTGCTGATTTTGCCGACGACTGCCGCATATCTGTGAAAAGCCTCTCTGACTCCGAGAAGCATGGCTTCCCTGAGATCCTCCGGCAGGCTGTCTGCATTACTATCACAATAACAGATTTCTGCCTCAAGGTACTTCTCATTATCGGTAAAGCCAAGCAATGCTGCCCGGCTTATTCCATCTACAAGTATTCTCACAACATCATTCTGTAATCTGACAACCTGCTTTATATCAGCAACAATACCCATCTGATAGAGGTCTTCCTGAGTCGGGTCCTCACTGTCCACATTCCTTTGTGTGACAAGATAAATCTTTTGATCCTGCTCCATAGCCTCCTCGACAGCACGAAGAGAGCGCTCTCTGCTGATGTCGAAATGGGCAATCATCCCCGGCAGAATAGTAAGCCCTCTCAGCGCTACTGCAGGCATATTCATAATCTGTTCTTCCACTTATATCTCCTGTATTATTGCACAGCCATGCATAACAAAGCGCTGTGCAATTTATATTATCCGATGCTGTATCTTTTGTAAAATACCGCCTTGTACTTACGATGCCTCTTTTTCCTCGATATATGCCTCAGGCACGCAATCACCATCAAGCTTTAAGTTATCCTCAACGATATCCTTGTCTATTACACATCTGCTGATGCTCTTGTCTGATGGTATACGATACATAAGGTCAAGCATAACAGCCTCCATGATGGCACGAAGTCCTCTGGCTCCTGTCTTTCTCTCAAGTGCCTTGTCAGCGATGGCATTTACTGCATCGTCTGTGAACTCAAGACCTACTCCGTCAAGCTCAAAAAGCTTGGTGTACTGCTTGATAAGCGAGTTCTTAGGCTCCTTAAGTATACGGATAAGTGCATCCCTGTCGAGTGCCTCGAGAGAAACGGTAATAGGTACACGTCCGATAAACTCAGGAATCAATCCAAACTTTACAAAATCCTGTGGAAGTGCATGCTTGAACGCCTCTCCTACATTGAGCTCTGTCTTTGACTTTACATCTGAATTGAAGCCTATAGATGATGTATCCATACGGCTGTCGATAATTTTTTCCAGACCATCAAATGCTCCACCGCATATAAAAAGTATATTAGTAGTATCAATAGGAATAAGCTCCTGCTGCGGATGCTTTCTTCCGCCCTGTGGCGGTACAGATGCCTCTGTGCCCTCAAGAATCTTTAAAAGAGCCTGCTGTACACCCTCGCCTGACACATCTCTGGTGATTGAGACATTCTCTGATTTCTTTGTAATTTTATCTATCTCATCTATATAAATGATACCATGCTCTGCACGCTCGATATCATAATCTGCCGCCTGAATAAGCTTTAATAGGATATTCTCCACATCCTCACCTACGTATCCTGCCTCTGTAAGTGTTGTAGCATCAGCGATAGCAAATGGAACATTTATCACTCTGGCAAGTGTCTGCGCAAGAAGTGTCTTTCCTGAGCCTGTAGGTCCAAGCATGAGAATATTACTCTTCTGAAGCTCTACATCTGATGTATCACCTGCCAGTACTCTCTTATAGTGATTGTAAACAGCAACCGAAAGCACCTTCTTTGCCTGGTCCTGTCCTATTACATAATCGTCCAAAAACGCCTTAAGCTCCTCCGGAGTAACAAGATTTATATCATCCTTAGCGCTGCTTTTGTCCTCATGGCCCTCTACGCCTTCTTCCTCAAGAATCTCGGCACATATATCTATACACTCATCGCAGATAAAAGCTCCATTAGGTCCGGAAATCAAACGATTTACCTGGTCCTGTGTCTTACCGCAAAATGAGCAGCGAATCTTTCCGTCGTTTTTTCCTGCCATTATTAACTCCTTTTATTGCATGAGGGCATCCCATATGGGGTACCCTCTTAAATTCATCTAACTTCTGATTATCTGTTTGTTATTACACTGTCTATGAGACCATACTCTGCGGCTTCCTGTGCTGACATATAGTTGTCTCGCTCTGTATCAGCTGCAATTGTCTCGTATGGCTTGCCTGTATTGGCTGCTAAAATTTCGTTTAATCTCTTCTTTGTCTTTAAAATATTTTCTGCAGCAATCTGAATCTCAGTAGCCTGACCCTTTGCACCGCCCGATGGCTGATGAATCATAATCTCTGCATTTGGAAGAGCATATCTCTTGCCCTTTGCACCGCCTGCAAGAAGGAAAGCTCCCATGCTGGCTGCAAGACCGATACAGATTGTTGAAACATCACACTTGATGTACTGCATAGTATCGTAAATAGCAAGTCCTGCTGTAACCATTCCACCTGGTGAATTGATGTAAAGGTGGATATCCTTATTCGGATCCTCGGACTCAAGGAATAAAAGCTGGGCAACAACAAGGCTGGCTGTTGTCTCATTTACTTCCTCTCCAAGGAAAATGATACGATCTTTTAATAATCTGGAGTAAATGTCGTAGTTGCGCTCTCCTCTGCTGGTCTGTTCAATGACATATGGTACTAAACTCATATAAAATACCTCCTTTATAAAAGTTCAAAAGACCGGCTCAGAAAATAGGCTTCTGAGCCAGTCCATCAAATTTTGATTCAAAAATCTTATTCTTCTGTAGACTCTTCTGCATCAGCCTTTTTCTTTGCCTTTGCACGCTCTTTAACGTTGTCCATGATAAGATCTACGGCCTTTGTGATAGCAAGGTCTTTCTTCATAGACTCCTTCTCAGCATCTCCCATGTACTCTTTAAGCTTATCAGCCTCCATGCCGTATGCCTTAGCCATCTTCTCTACCTCAGCATCGATATCTGCATCAGTAACCTCGATGTTCTCCTCCTTGGCAATCTGCTCAAGTACGAGGCTGCTCTGGATACGTGTTGTAGCCTCAGGACGAACCTGATCCTTAAGCTGGTCAACTGTCATGCCTGAGAACTGTAAGTACTGCTCCATTGTAAGACCACTCTGTGCGATTCTCTGAGCGAACTCCTCAACCATTGTCTCACACTGAGTCTCAATCATTGCCTCCGGAAGATCCATCTTTGACTTATCGATAATCTTCTGGATAGCCTCATCCTCTTTAGTCTTCTTAGCTTCTGTCTCTTTCTTCTCTGTGAGGTTCTTTTTGATTTCCTCTTTGTACTCAGCTAATGTATCAACACCTGCTGCATCCTGTGCAAACTCATCATCAAGCTCAGGAAGCTCCTTAGCCTTGATCTCGTTGATCTTAACCTTGAATGTAGCCGGCTTTCCTGCAAGGTCTGCTGCCTGATACTTCTCAGGGAATGTTACATTGACCTCAACCTCATCGCCTGTGTTCTTTCCTACTAACTGATCCTCGAATGTATCGATGAATGTGTGCGAACCGATCTCTAATGGATGATTCTCACCCTTTCCACCCTCGAAAGCTACTCCGTCAACAAATCCCTCAAAGTCGATAACTGCTGTATCTCCCTCTGCTACAGGACGATCTGTAACTGTAACTGTTCTTGCATTTTTGTTTCTCTGGTTCTCAAGCTCAGCGTCAACCTCTTCATCAGAAACTGATGTGTCGATCTTTGTAACTGTAACGCCCATGTACTTACCAAGAGTAACCTCTGGTCTTACAGCAACCTCTGCTGTGTAGATGAAAGGCTGTCCCTTCTCAATCTGAGTAACCTCAACTGTTGGGCGTGAAACAATGTCAACACCGCTCTCGTCAACTGCACCTGCGTATGTCTGCTGCATAAGAATGTTTGCTGCATCCTCGTAGAACACACCTGCTCCATACATTTTCTCAATCATAGCTCTTGGCACTTTTCCTTTACGGAATCCAGGTACACTAATCTGTTTCTTCTGCTTCTGATATGCAGAATCCAATGCTTTCTCTAATTCCTCAGCTGCTACCTCAATAGTAAGCTTCGCCATATTATGCTCTAAATTCTCAACCTGTACACTCATGTCAATCGTTATCCTCCTTAAAAATATATATGAATGGTATGTACATCAAATGTAATGTGGGCATGCTTTATAAACTGCTAAGCCCAGTCATTGGATGATTATAACACAACAAATCCACTATTTCCAGTGTTTTTTACATTAAATTTGCTTTTGTGTATAATTCCATAAATTGTCAGCAATACCAAAACATATTTTTGTCATTTTACGGCATAATATTTCCATACACATACAGCTTGTGTATAACGTTTTAAAAGGAGGTATTGCATTATGGCAGCATCAAGTAGTAAAAAGGCTTCTGTACCGGAGGCAAAAGAGGCTATGAGCCGTTTCAAGGAAGAGGTTGCTTCAGAGCTTGGAGTCCCTTTAAAAGAGGGCTACAACGGTGACCTTACTTCTAAGCAGGCCGGTTCAATCGGTGGCGAGATGGTCAAGCAGATGATCATGAAGCAGGAGCAGCAGATGAAATAAGCTCTGCAATAGCAGGCTTCAAATGTACGCTTCAAATGCAAGCATAAAAAGAGGCCGCGCACCATGGGGTTGGTGTGTGACCTCTTTTGTTATAATACTAATAATATGATTATTTGCTGAACGTTGTATTAGTATACCAGTCCCTGTCGAATATGCTCTACTGTGGCATCGTCTGTGAAGTATCTGACAAGCTCGAGTGCAAACGCAATAGCTGTTCCCATTCCACGACTTGTAATCACATTGCCATCCACAACTACAGACTGCTCCAGCCACTGTGCACCGAGCAACTTTTCCTCAAAGCCCGGATGACAGGTAGCTTTTTTGCCCTCAAGTATATGATTCTCACCGAGCACGCTAGGCGCTGCACATATCGCTGCAACAAGCTTTCCCTCAGCGGCAAATCTCTTAATTGTCTTTACTACGGTCTCATCCGCACCAAGGTTTAATGTACCCGGCATGCCTCCCGGCAGTACGATTGCATCGTAGCTGTCAAAATCAGCCTGTGCCTTTGTGGTATCTGTCTTAAATGTCACCTGATGAGAGCTTGTCACCTCGGATTTTTCCGTGATTGATATGGTTTCAATCTCAAGCTTTGCTCTTCTAACTATATCGACTACTGTAAGTCCTTCAATCTCCTCACAGCCGTCTGCCATAAAAATTCCTACTTTAATCATATTTTTCTCCTTTATTTTTCTTTGATAATACTAAAAAGCTGCGGTTCGTCCTTGAATTTTTAAATACCGGTCATTATAATCATATATAAATGATATGAGGGTAAAACAAAAGTATAAACCGTAACTATAAATTTACCAGTAACCTGAAAGGATATACCATGGAAATCGAAAGAAAATACTTACTTAAACAGCTTCCTTCCAATTTAGACAGCTACGCGAGCAAAAAAATCGCCCAGGGCTATCTGTGCACCTCGCCTGTTGTCAGAGTCAGACGCTCAAATGACAGCTATTATATGACCTACAAGGGAGCCGGTCTTATGGTGCGCGAGGAGTACAATCTTCCTCTCACAAAAGAAGCCTACGACCATCTTGTCCAAAAGATTGACGGTCGTCTCATCGAAAAGACACGCTATCTCATACCTCTTGACGGTGGTCTGACCGCAGAGCTTGATGTATTTGATGGTAATCTGGCTCCTCTTACACTTGTGGAGGTTGAATTCGACTCTGTCGACGCAGCAAATGAATTCACAGCGCCTGACTGGTTTGGCGAGGATGTCACTGAATCCGGCAAATATCACAACAGCTATCTGAGCCGATTGGAAAATTCATAGTACTGCCTGGTCTTTATCGTATTCTTTAAATCATCATACCGCTTTTGCAATGGGCCCTCAGGAACTACAACATCCATAACCACCGCTATGTCATCTATAAGTCGGTCGGTTATGATATCCCTCATTGAAATAAGTATATTGTACTTCTCTTCAAAGGTATCCGCATCAAGGAACTCCAGCAAACGCGGATCCGGTGCCTGGCCTTCATCTGCATCCGGTGCCGGCTCATAACATGCCTGTGTCTGAACACTCACAGCTTCAGGTGCATTAGCTGCAATCTCATTAGTGCTCAAAGAGATACTCTTTCCCGACATATCCTCCGGCTTATCCTTAAGTGTGATCTTCTCAAATCTGTATTTCTGCTTCACATCAGGATATTTCTCATGGTCCACCTCACTTACAAACATGTCGAGTGGTCTGGCGTATATCCCAAAATCATCATATAAAGCCTGATAAATCACAAGCTTTTCCCCTGTCTCTGAATGTGTCGCCACTGTAACTATCTGGTACAGCTTATTCTTAAAGTGCCTGTAAAGCTCTCCGGGCTTTGGTGTTCTGTCCATCATTTCTGCCTCTTTTCCTATTATTTAAAAGTTGTTAATCATGTCTAAGCCTTCCCCAAGGAAATCTCTCTCAAACTCCAGATTGCCACTGTATCCCATGGCAATCAGATCCTCAACACTGCCAAACATGCTCTGTGTCTCAGCCTCTATAATCTTTGCACCGTCTGCCGCTTTATTATGCAGTGTCTGGCAGTTTCTTGAGTGCTCCTGAGCCATCCTCTGCTGTGCCTCGCTATGTCCGTGCATAGTCTCAAGCTCTTTTTGTGTCGTATCATCCGCAAAGTGTGCGTTATTTTTCACGGCCCTCTGCACTATATCCGGATTGCTCTGCTGTGGCTGTACTCTCTGCTGCATCTGTGGTCTCTGAGCCTGCTGTGCTCTCTGCTGCATCTGCTTCTGCTGCGGTCTCGGTTTGTTTGGCTGCGCATTTTTGCTGCCTGCGCTCTTTGATTTTTTGTTAATGTAAAAAATAGCTCCTAAGATAATTGCCCAAATTATAACATCCATATTCTGCTCCTTTATCAATCTGCATTTTCTATGTCAATCCCTGAATATCCTGCACATATCGCGCAGTATGTATTCTGCTGTCTGTTCCGGCTCCCATTGCTTTGTAACACCCACAAGCAGCGGATTAAGCTCCGACAGTATCCTTGCCGTGCGCCGGTCTGTCGTGCCCTCATACTTATCGTTTATGGCCTCAGCCTGCTTCACACATGCCTCAAGCTGCTTTAATATATCCTTCCAGAACTCCTCGTAATATATCTCATGCACTCTCTTAGTCTTTTGTGTGAAATTTAGCTCTGCAAGCTCTTTGTTGCTGTGCCCCAGATAGAAATATGACAGAGCAAACAAATCAGGCTTTTTCCTTTCAAGCCCCTCATTTGTCAGGTGTATCAGATTCTCTATCTCACTCTGTAAAATGATACCGTTGTCAAAGGATGACAGATATCTCTCCCCCTGCTTTACAACAGAGTCCAGAGTCGTGTGAAAATCTGTGTCCACCTTGCTGATTAAAAATTCATCGTCAAACATGCCGCTTTTCGCTTTGCAAGCCTTTATCAGCTCTCCAAAGTGCTTCCGGTCGGTTCCTGTGAGCTCACAATACCCAATAACTTGCTGCTCAAGCTCCTTTAAATCTGAAAGCAGGCTGCTTAAACCTGTCTTCACGCCATAATAGCGCTTTGCAACACCGGAGGAATTCTTTTTGGTTTTGACATACAGCTTAAGCCAGCTGTTGACCACTGTCATGTCGGCACCTGCCGTATCCATCGCTGTCTTAAATTTCTTTTCCGTATCACTTAGTCCTAAAATCCTCACACACCCTCAAACATCATTCTAAAACTATATAATAACAATTTTACACCATTATCATATTTTTTTAAAGAGCCTTTTTTCGCTCTGAAAAGCCCACTTTAAACGCAAAAAAGGAAGCCATACAATAACTGTATGACTTCCTATATACTCTTCATGTTATTCGCATCGTCGTGCAAATGGCACGAGCGGCTTTGTTATGATAGCAAAATCAGATTAACGACCGAACTGCATATCGTTGTTACCTGATTTTGTTGTGAACATCTCAAGCATGTTGATTGGATCGTTGTAATCCATAAGCCATCCCTCACGGGCGAAATCAAACTGTCCGTCCTTACGGCTGTTAAGGAATACGTTCCACTCCTGCTGCTCAACCTTTAAGTTGATACCTACCTTTGAAAGATCAGCCTGAATAGCCTCACCAATCTTTACATTTGACTCTGAGTTGTTTACAAGGTATGTGAACTCGACAGTCTGGTTTACCTGGCCTGTGCTCTCATCTAATAATCCGATAGAAGCAAGAAGCTCTTTAGCCTCCTCAAAGTTCTTATCGTAATCTGTGCCGTAGTAGTCCTTGTTCTTGAACTCGCCACCGTTACCATCTGTAACGCCCTCTGGGATAAATGTTGTGGCAATCTTCTGTCCGCCCTGGGCGATTGTATCGATAATGTACTGACGATCGATAAGAAGACAGATTGCTTTTCTGAATACCTTAGCCTGGTCAGCATCTAATCCAAGTTCTGAGTAGAGCTTAGAGTTAATGTTGAAGCCTACGTAGTATGTTCCAAGGTTGTCAACTGTGTAGAACTCGCTTGTCTTCTTAGCTGCCTCAATCTCTGCTGTAGGAATTGAATCAATAAAATCAAGGTCACCGTTCTGGTAAGCTGTGTAAGCTGAAACATCATCAGATGTAAGCATTACGTTCATCTCATCAACTGTTACATTGTCAGCATCCCAGTAGTTAGGATTCTTAACATATGTCATGCTTGAATCATGTTTCCACTCCTTGAGTGTGAATGCACCGTTTGTAACGAACTTGTCGCTTGCATCGTTTGCCCAGTCATCATTTCCCTCTACTGACTTCTGGTTTACAGGGAAGAAGAATGGGAATGCACATAAGTCAAGGAAGTATGGTGTAACTGCTTTAAGCTTGACTGTAAGAGTCTTTCCATCATCAGAAGCAACTACATCATCAGCAGCAAGCCCCTTTGTATCATCATATCCTGCGAATACTGCGCAAAGGTAGCTGTAATCTGCAGCTGTCTTAGGATCTGCAGCTCTCCTCCAAGACCACTCGAAATCCTTTGCAGTAAGCTCATCACCATTTGACCACTTAAGACCGTCACGCATTGTGAATGTGTATGTGAGGCCATCCTCAGAAACCTCATAGCTCTCTGCACATGCAGGCTCAAGCTTGCCCTCAGCGTTGTAACGCATAAGACCCTCAAAGCTGTTTACTGCAAGACATCCGCCGTCAACAGTACTGTTTAATGCAGGATCGATATGATCAGGCTCTGATGCCATGAAGATGTTTAACTTTCCAGCATTCTTTGTGTTCTTTGCATTGTAGAAGTATTTCATACCCTCTACTGTTGAGTATACGCCTGTGACATAATCCTTGAGCATATACTGGTCATTGTAGTAGTAAAGTGGAATAACACACCATGTATCCATAAGCATATCCTCTGCCTGGTGCATCATCTCTGCACGCTTTGCAAGATCTGCTTCTGTACGGATAGAATCTACTAACTCATCATAGCCTGTCCAGTCTACGCCTGCTGATACAGCAGTATGAGAAGTGCCGTTAGCAGATGTGTCGTTAGTAGATATTTTGCCCTCGCTCTTGCTTCCACAAGCAGTCATGCCAAGTGCCATAGCTGCAACAAGAGTAAGTGCTACTAATCTCTTTTTCATCTTTCTTCCTCCTAATTAATTAATATGAAAAATAAATTTATGTTAGAACCGGCACATGTGGCTTAAGCTATATGCCGGTAAAAACCTTATATTAGCGGTTGAAGCATGCAACCATATGTCCGTTTCCTCTGTCTGTAAGCTCCGGACGTGCTGCTGCACACTGTTCTGTCGCATATTTACAACGCGAACGGAATGGACAGCCGCTAGGCATGCGAAGAGGCGAAGGAACATCTCCCTCAAGCACGATTCGCTTGCTGTGTCTGGCAGTCTCAGGATCCGGGATCGGAACCGCTGAAAGCAACGACTGTGTGTACGGATGGATTGGATTGTCCATCAGCTCATCCGCATCTGCAAGCTCCATCATATGACCTAAGTACATAACAGCTATTCTATCAGAGATATGCTGCACTACAAGCAGATCGTGCGCTATAAACAGGTATGATAACCCTCTCTCCTTCTGCAGATCCTCAAACATGTTGACTACCTGGGCCTGAATTGAAACATCAAGTGCCGATACCGGCTCATCACATACGATAAACTTCGGATCTACTGCAAGCGCTCTTGCTATTCCGATACGCTGTCTCTGTCCACCCGAAAACTCATGTGCATAGCGTGTGGCATGGTCTGCGTTTAATCCAACTGTCTCCATGAGATCCATAATCATCTCATGGCGCTCTTTCTTGCTACTGTAAAGCTTGTGCACATCGAGAGGCTCTCCAATGATATCCTCAACCGTCATACGAGGGTTGAGTGATGAATACGGATCCTGGAATACCATCTGCATCTGCTTACGGTAAGGATGCATATCCACATCTATCTTCTTCTCACTGTCAAACAATACATTGCCGTCAAACTCAATGCGTCCCGCTGTCGGCTGGTACAGACGTAAAAGAGTACGTCCTACGGTTGTCTTTCCACAGCCCGACTCGCCAACAAGTCCAAGCGTCTCACCCGGCTTTATGGCAAATGACACATCATCGACTGCCTTTAACTCCATCTTTTTAAATCCGTCATGAACAGGGAAATACTGCTTCAAATGGTCTACCTTGAGCAGGTACTCGTTGTTATTTGTCTCATTACTCATTTGATTTTCCCTCCTCCATCATATTCTTTATATTCATCCAGCATGATGCGAGATGATCTTCTCCAACCCAGATTTCCTCCGGCTTTTCGGTGAGACATATCTTCATAGCGGCATCACAGCGAGGGCAGAATGCACAGCCCTTTGGCATGTTGAGCATATTGATTGGTGTGCCTCCGATAGGAACAAGCCTGGTTTTTGAATTGGTCTTTGTAGGGATTGAACGAAGCAGTCCCTTTGTGTACTCATGCGCCGGGCTGTAGAATATGGCATCTGCTGTTCCTCTCTCACACACACGACCACCGTACATAACTATGATCTCATCACACATTGAAGCAATGACACCCAGATCATGTGTAACCATGATGATTGCCATGCCGAGCTTTTCCTGCAGTGACTGCATAAGCTCAAGAATCTGTGCCTGGATAGTCACATCAAGAGCTGTTGTCGGCTCATCTGCGATAAGGATATCCGGCTCACAGGCTAATGCCATAGCTATCATGACACGCTGTCTCATACCACCCGAAAGCTCATGAGGGTACTGATTTACACGCTTCTCAGGCTCATTTACTCCTACAAGTGTGAGCATCTCTATAGCACGCTCTTTTGCTTCCTTCTTTGTACGGTCTGTGTGAAGAAGCACTGCCTCCTCAAGCTGGTAGCCTACCGTAAATACCGGATTAAGCGATGTCATAGGATCCTGGAAAATGATTGAACAGCATTTTCCTCTGAAATCTGCCATTTTCTTTTTGTTCCATTTGGTGATATCCTCACCCTTATATTTCACTGAGCCGCCTGTGATGGCACCATTCTCAGCAAGAATCTGCATGATTGAATATGCTGTAACTGACTTTCCTGAGCCCGACTCTCCTACGATTCCAAGAGTCTTTCCCGGCTCAAGCTTAAAGCTGACACCGTTTACAGCTGATACGTCTCCGTTATCGGTCTTGAAGGTAGTGTGCAGATCAGATACTTCAAGAACAAACTTATTATCTTCCATCTTACTCACTCCTTACTATTTCGATAATTTAGGGTCAAATGCATCTCTTAAGCCGTCACCGATAAGATTCAATGTAAGAACAATGATACAAATCGTAAGCGCCGGGAAAATAAGACGCAATGGGTAGCTCTGGAGTCCGCCACGCGCTGTATTTGCCAACGAACCAAGTGAAGGCATAGGAGCCGAAACACCAAGTCCGATAAATGACAGATAACTCTCAGTAAAGATGGCTGATGGTATCTGAAGCGCTGTAGTAATGATGATTACTGACAGACAGTTCGGTAAAATGTGTTTTCTGATAGTGCGGGCTGATGATGTTCCGATACACTTTGCTGCGAGAATGTACTCATTCTGCTTGATGGTAAGAATCTGACCTCTTATAAGTCTTGCCATTCCTACCCAGTAAAGCAATCCAAACACTATGAAAAGTGCAATCATGTTGACACCGAGCTTTGAAAGCACTGTACCCTTTATTACAGGTGTCAGCACCTCATTTAATACAACTGCGAGTAAAATGATGAGCAGCATATCCGGCAATGAATAAATGATATCTACTATTCTCATCATAACCATATCTACCTTGCCACCGCAGAAGCCTGATACGGAACCGTAAATGATACCGATTATAAGCACAAGCAGTGATGCAAACACACCGACTCCCAGCGATACACGAGCTCCGTAAACAACACGGATAAAATAGTCTCTTCCGAGCTCATCTGTGCCAAAAATGTGCGGGAACAGCTTCTCACCTGCATCAATCTGTGCCTGCTCAGCATCGCTGTACTGGAAAGGTCCTAAGTTCTGTGCCCCCTTAACGATATCTGCATAGCCGTAAGGCACAATCTTTGGTGCCAGAAGAATAACCAAAATAAGTAAAACCAAAACTATAATAGAACCCATAGCCAGTGGATTTTTGCGGAGTCTCTTAAGACCATCCTTAAAGAAGGTAGTTGACTCACCCATAACCTCCTGTTGGCGTTTCTCTTCATCTGATGCCTTGGCAAAATCCTTCATATCGAACTTGCTAAGGTCAATCTGTGTGGAGAAAGGAGCTCTCTTCATATTATCTTTCATCTTTATCTCTCCTTAATCAAGCTTAATACGTGGATCAATCACTTTGTATACAATATCTGTAATGAGGTTCGCGCCTACCATGATGACAGCAAGGAAAAGTGTTGTAGCCATAATCATTGTGTAATCACGGTTTGTGATACAGCTTACGAACTTGGAACCGAGTCCTCCGATATTGAAAATACTCTCAATAACCATTGAACCTGTGAGGATACCACCAATCATAGGTCCCACATATGTGATGACCGGAATGAGCGCATTACGAAGCGCATGTACAAATATAATCTTGTACTGATGTACACCCTTGGCCTTTGCCGTACGGATGTAATCCTGTCCGAGTGCATCAAGCATTGAAGTCTTTGTAAGTCTTGTAATATATGCCATCGGTGAAAGTGACAGTGACAGCACCGGAAGTAATATCATGTTGCTTCCTGAGCTGAAGGCCTGCACCACGCCAAGCTTTATACAGAAGAAATAAAGTAATAACGTAGCGATGACAAATGACGGCATCGACGTAATCAGTGTGACGAAGAATACTATAACTCGATCCGGCCACCTGTTTCGCATCAGCGCTGCTATCGAACCGAGCACCACTCCGAATACTATCGCAGTGAGCGCCGCTAAGAGTCCAAGTTTCGCTGAAATCGGGAAGCTCTCCCCGATGATATCTGAGATCGGACGGTCTGTCTTAAGACTAACACCGAAATCTCCGTGCAGCACGCCTGCCATGTAGTTCTTGTACTGGACTATAAGTGGCTGATCCAGTCCGTAGCGTGCCTCAAGCTCTTTCATTACCGCCGGACTCTTTGCCTTCTCCGAATTGAATGGACCACCCGGAATTGCATTCATGGCAAAGAATGTAATAAGACTGATAATGAAGATTGTAAAAATCGCGAGAATAACTCTCTTTACAATGTACTTACCCATATTTTTCTCTCCCTCTTGGATTTGTATCGATAATGCATTATTTTTATTTTTTAAAGCATTATCACTGCACCACGTCAAAGTATTTTGTCTAATACGCAAAAAAGTGCGAATGACGTCATTGTCATTACACACTCCCTAATCTTGCTGTCTGATACAACTGTCGTTCTGACGCGAACAATTCTTTTTTATTATACACAGAAATCATACTTTGTCAATTGGATATATTTTCCTATATTATTTTCATTCTGTCTCTTATACACATCTCCGAGCCCACGA
>ENA-OYCN01000431-OYCN01000431.1-human-gut-metagenome-genome-assembly--contig:-NODE-431-length-23186-cov-29.237214_pt1 | contig 23186 bp, 20 predicted proteins | sample MGYA00244665_ERZ652871 | MGnify/ENA primary metagenome ERZ652871 (study PRJEB26926, sample SAMN06164731) | human gut metagenome | biome: ENVO:00009003; feature: ENVO:2100002; material: ENVO:00002003...
TACGAGATGACGTCGAGTCTCGTGGGCTCGGAGATGTGTATAAGAGACAGTGCTTATATCATACACAATATAAACAACAAACAACATATAAATATAATATGCTGTTTAATACACTATTTAAGGCGTATTAAAGGCGTATTTTTTGAGCATACAGCGCAATATAATAACAAATATGATAAATGTATGCTTATTTAAGCAAACAACGCTGTAGGGCTTAAAAATAGGGCTTAAAATTGATATTAAGCAAAATCAAGGATATAGCATATCAGCAAGCCCAGCGGGGGGAGCAGCGAGTGCGGTGTGTATTATATATGCCCGCACATTCCTGACCCCTAAAAGGTCGATGGGTTTGCTGAGGTGTGCTACTAAGTGTACCACTAAGTGTATCACAGGAGCTCATTTAAGAGCCATATAAGAGCCATACAGCGTGATATTACCAGATAGATGATAAATCATACCTGATAATACCAGATTCTTCTGTACGGCTCTAAAAAGGGCTTTATTTTGCATTTGTAGTTTGCGAACCTCTGCAAGCGTAATAGTTTTTGCTATACTCTATTAAGCATTGTAGCTCATCCTGCTCTGTCTTGACGTGTAATTCACAAGACATAGGCGGACAATACTGCGTGTTATAGTTTATTTGGGCTGTGCTGCTTGAGCATCCTAATAGCATCATCAGGTAAAGGCTTGTCAAGGTAAGCCCTAAAGGAATCCTCGCTAACGGATTCAAGTTCGCTTGCCACAGCATCCATCTCTTTATGTATACCATCGAATATCTCCTGCTTCTGTGCAGTATTAGAGACGCTGGCAGTGGCTATATCTAACTGCTGTTGCAGCATTTCAGCATCTTTGGACTTTACATACCCAAAGCACACTGCGATTATAGCCACTACCGCTAAAATTGCGGATATTTTCATACTCATTCTCCGCTGCGTCTCTATAAATTAGCCGTTCAATTTACGGTTATACAAGTAAGCGATAGCCATTTCGAGCATTTCGACACACATATCTAAGCACTCAAAGCCCTTAGAGCGGTCGCACATACGCTTCATATTGTCAATAGAGTCGCACAATGCTCTCTTGGAGTAATAAGAGATAGACGGAAGCTTGCACTGATGGAATTGCTTAGCACCATCAACAGAAGCAGCGTGTTTTGCATACATATCTGCACCACTTACAAACGGACTCTCGGCGTTCTCATTTTCCTGAGCTTCTTGAGCATCATCTTTAGCCTCTTCCATAGAAGCTTGAGATTCATCAGCCTTGTTCTCTTCGACCACATCGGGAATCTCCGGCAAATCATTCTCGTTTACTTCCTGAGTTTCTTGGATAACTTCGTTTTCTTTGATTTCATTTTCCTGTTTAGAGTTTTTCTTTACCATTTTAATAACCTTTCTTAGATTGTAAATTTGTTACCTACGTAACCTTTGTTATTCATTATAGAATTTCTGTATCTTGATGTTTGTAACAGCTCAGATTTGTCAAGCATTAGCGGATTAGCGAGCCATTTCATATGTTCAGCCTTAGCTTTATGTTCTGCTGCTCTTTTGCTGTCTACAGAGAGGAAGTCCGCCCAATAAGCGCACGCTATAGCTAAGGCATCAAGCCTATCGTCGTGAGCTAAGCAGCCTTTGTCTCTGGTTAGTCCATTTATCTGATGCCACAGAGAGTAAACCTTGCGTGTAGTCAGCGGATATTTAACGAGGCTCTCCATATCTATGTCAATCATAGCCTCATCAAAGATAATCTTGTGTCCACTAAATAACGGCTCTAGCACGTCCGCCATACGCAGCTCTTTACAGCCTGTGTTGTATACCTCTTCAACACCTATAGGAATATTACGAGTTCTAGCCCTAGCTATTAGCAACGCTGTAAACATACCGTTACCAAAGTTCTTCTCTACATTGATTTGCTTAACACCATATTTTACAGCTAAGTCTAATATGCTATCAAGAGCTGTTTCGTCATAGCCTCCTTTGATGCCACAGCAATACGGTACGTAAATATAGCCGTTACAGTAATATGTTATGGCTATACCAGTCTCGTCTCCGTTAGCACCTCCTCCGGCAGGGTCTATATCCATACGCTTTCCTTGGTAAGGGAGTATACAGTTCGTCAGCGATTCCATAGGTCTATACACTCTCTTTCCTACAAGAGCGGACTGCTGCGGAATGTTAATCTGATTACCTTGCCCTCTGCCATACATATACTCTGAATATACTTTATCAGGAGGTATCGGCATAAACATAGCGTCCTCAATCTTTAACACCTGCTTATTAGCATCCAACAGAGATGTATTAAGCATATATTGAAGCTGATAGTTTGTCTCACCGATTTGCAGCTCTTTGCGTTGATGCTTCTCTTCTGAGAACATAACAGGGTCGGTAACTTGTCCTTCATCACCGTTAACGCCACCACCTATTTGCAGCTCTGGATGCTCCTCAATATCTTTAACAATAAGTGGAGCAAGCAAGTCGCCATATAACGGTCGCTGTTTAGCGGTAGGGTAGCGTCCTGTCCAAATACGAACAGTACATCCTCTGCTAGGCAATATATTATACACAGAGTTAGAGCTTTGTGGAGTACCTAACAGAACAATCTTACCGTTACTACAGATAGCGGTAAATTCATCAATAATACCTAACAACACTTCTCTAGCTACGGCAGTCTTTGAGTTCTTTTTAGACTCAATATCATCCCCGATTACTAAGTCTGCACGGAAACCTTGGATATTAGAGTCAGCACCCTTAGATACAACAGATGGTGATTTATCGATACCTTTAAGGTCGTGATGCACGTCAAAGTTTTTAGCTGATGCGTTCATCATATCACCACAAGGGCGCATACATTCTAATACTTCCATACCAAACAGTATACGGAACATAAGAGAAGAAATCTGACTAGCCATATCGCCTGCTGCGGATATAACAAGCACACGAGCGGAAGGATTCTGAATAAGATACCATATAGCATACGCAGATGTAATGGTAGTCTTAGCCTCACCACGCTGTGCTTCAACAAGCAAATAATTAGCAGGGTCGTGTTGTAAAGTGTTAGCGATGTCTCGCTGTATTCTGGTAGCTCTTCCATAATGAAGTAAGTTTACAAGAACGTCATCAAGAAAATCCACAAACTCTTTGTAGTGTGATTGCAGCTCTCTTAACAGTGCCCATCTTGTATTATAATCCATTAGGATACTCCTTCAACCTCTATATCGTGTAGTACCTGCTCATAATCTACAGAGTCAGGCAGTGAGCCGGACAAATCTACTTTACACTTATTCGTAGATTCCTTCTGGCTGTTAAGTTTATTACGCATATCTTCAAGAATATTCTGAGTATCGCTTTCTGCCACAATATCATTATCGTGTAAGAAGCGGAGAATGTTACCCATCTGTGCAGCGGGAACATCCACACCTTTCTCCTCAGCATCTTCAAGCATGCGTTTGAAATACTCCGCAGTAGCGAGATGCAGAGCACCTAATGCTTCTTGAGTAGCTCTAGTCTTTTTGCCCATTAATCATCGCCTCCTAAGCGTTTTTGAATAACTTTAGAGAAATCGCATTTCTCAATATCTCTTGTTAACTCCACAAGAAATGTAGTGATTAAATCAATAATATACGGAGCGAAGTATCCTACAACCGCAGCAGTAGCATACGCTATGCTTTCGGTATCAAAATACTCTTTAAGGATAACTCCTCCAGCTTGTGTAACGAAGAATATACTAGCGGCATCTGCTAACGCTCTCTTAAATCCTCTGTAAGGACGAGTAAGAAAGCCTGCTACAATTACGCCGGAGCTAACTACAACTAAATCTTGCGCTACTTCTACAGTACCTTTTAACATTGTGTATCCTTCCTAAGTAAAATATAACGCAAGCTCTTTTGCTCTACGTCTAGCTAATCCTTTGAGAGGCTTACCGCCACTGCATATCCAATCCCAGTTCTTGTAGATGCCTTCAATATTATTAGCAACAATATGTTTCTTCAACTGAGATTTATTAAATTGTACATACCCTATGTTATACACAAGGCTAAATACAGCTCGCTTCTGGTAATCATTAAGCTTATTAATAATTCCAACTTTTTGTGTAATTTGTGTGTCTACATACCATTTAAGTAATTCTTCTGCTCTATTCTTTGTAATCTTGTCTCCTTCTTTTACAGGAGAGCCATCTTCATAGAACGTACTTCCATACCCAATAGTCCACACTTTACCATACTCATCCCAGTAAGCAGTGAGCTCTAATCCTTCTGATTCTTTAATGTCTTGTAATAAATCCATAACTAAATTTCTTTCAACAGGATACAGCAGCACCACCAAAGAGATGATTACTGCTAATCAATATTTTAAGTATTTCCAAACCTTATAACGAGCCATTGTGGTCTCCTTAAATATGTGTAGAATGGCATATAATGAGTGTACAGAGGAATCTTATAAAATTATGATAAATTATACCATAAAATATAAAACGCCTCTGTACAGTCATTAAATAAGCCTTTATAGTGATGCTACATTTGAGAATGTATACAGCACATAAACATACAGAGCACCTTCTAGGTATTCTCCAATGTTCCAAGCAGCTTTAGTATTGTGCCACTTAGTGTACCATAATAACAGTGTAGGCAGTAAATAACATACGCCTACAAGTAAACCGCTAACACCTACTATTAAGGACTGCGCTAACAAGCCTAGCAGGAAGGAACTGAGTAATCCTCTCAAGGAACATCCACAGAATCCCCACACTCTAGGATGAGCTTTAAGCCACTCAGACTTATTTATAGCATCATCAATAAGAGCACATTCTGGAGCAGGAACAGCACCTGCTACTAAAGCTCCTCGGTATGCTCCCCATCCGGCTATCTGCTGAGCAACGTATGCAGTAATAAATCCTAGCAAACCTAGGTTAATACTCCAGTCCCATAAATAGCTATAAGTTATTCCTATAAATACAGGGAAATAAATCTTATTAGCCACAACATCAATTAAACCACCTCTGATACGAAACAGTAACGCACCAATAGCTGAGGCTATTAATCGTACTATACCCATTACACTGCTCCTTCTGTTCTGATTGTTACTGTTGCCAACGGATTAGCTATAGAATCTGTTTCAAGCCAAGCACCACTCTTTGTAGTGGATTGAAATGCCCAACCAATCAAATCACCATTAGATACCTTAGCTTTCATTGTCGGCACTTTAAGAGCGTTATCCACAGTGTTTTCAGACATTGTAACACTCACACGAGAGCCTTGTATTTCCTTGTCATTGTTTGTAAGGAAGAAGTACACAACCTCGCCAAGAGCGTTGACACGCAGATTGACAACAGCATCTACTTCAATATTAGCATCATCATAGAACGCCCAATCATTCTCAACACCAGTATCTTTACCTTCTTTTACTTTCCACGGAGTAAGGTCAGCAGGAATATCGCCTTCCTTGAGCTTACCGATAGGCAACTTGTTCTGTGTGTCTGTGCCACTGAAACGATATGACTGCAGTCCTTCAAGAGGTATCCACGTTGTTACCTTATCGTTTCTCCAAGACATCTGCTTTTCCTCAACAGTCTTAAAGCCTTTGACAACCCAAACAGTTCTTGGATTCTCAACAGCAATAGTAAAGCCGTGAACAGACACCTTCATAGGATTAACAACCTCAATAGGTGTTAAAAGGAAAGCGATATTAACAGCATCGTCAGGCACTGTAAACATCTTAGAAGATGCTTGTCTTTCTGTACTTTGAGCCATAAACTGACTATCAACAGCTTCCCAACCAGCCTCAAACACATCAGAAGCATTTACATTATCTGTAATAATCTTGGTTGTGTAAGCATCAGGATTACCTGTCCATTTAACCATTTGAATATTGAAAGCACCTTGAGGGTTTGTGATAATAGCATCAACAGATACTTCTTGTCCTCTTAACAAGCGTGTCATTTCTACATCAAAGATTTTACCCCAGTTGAAGAAACACAACTCATTCTCAAAGCTAGAGAACGTGATAGCATCGTTAGCAACCTCTACACTCATCTTGTATTTGTTGTAGAAGTGCGAACCGTCCGCATCTGTTTCTCCCTGTTCAGCTTCTCCAACAGTCTTAGGCATATCGTAAGAAGATATAAACTTGGTCGAATACAGCTCGCCAAGATATCGCTTAGCAAACATAATGCTCTCACCTGTGTCTAACTCATACTTCAACAATGTTTCTGATACCTCATCACCGTCAAGAGCAACAACCATAAAGCAACTGTTGCCGGAAGTGTAATCATTCATAAAGATTGTTGTGTCTTCTGGGAAACTTGTAGTAACACGAACTTGCAAGTACGTCAAAGCCTTAGCTTTAACAACACCCGCAGCACGCAACACATCAAGTTTATCACCTTCTTTATAGGTTTTGTACACAGCCAACGGAGCACCATTCTCATCTCTAGCAGGTGAGTCAGTAGCTTTATCAATGATAGATAATTCCACAAAACCATCAGCAGGAGCACGTCCACGCATAGAGATTCTTGCTAAAGTAAGATAAGGTGTGCCACCAGTTACATTAGGGTCTTTGCCATCATATTCTTGAATACCGATAGACTTTTCAGCCATACGAACATCCATATAGTTTGTACGAACAGCAGACACAACATTGTCAAACCATACAATACCTTTATGAATAGGGGTAGAACCTCTACCAACAATTTCCTCAGAAACACTTAGGCTTGCATAATATGATACAGGTCTTGTGTCAGTATCTTGTACTTCAACAATCACACCGTTCTTGTTAGGGTCTGTATATCCTGTAAAACCTCTGCCAAATTTGATATTGTTTGCACCATTTCTGCCAGCCGATGGATTAGTTTCAACTTCAATGTTGATGCCTTCTGGGAACTCTAACGGCTCTGTATAAACATCCCAAGTACCAGAAGCAACATCAGCAATAAACTCAACAGAACTCTTGCCAGCTAATGTGTATGCTGATGAGTTGCCATCAACGTTATCACCACTTGCAGGAATTATGCTAACAGTATCATCAGATACATTATCAATCTTAACAATCTGTACCTTAGACAACTTAGGCATCTGTACATTTACGCCAACAGTAGGTCTTAACAAGCTGATGGTTTCATCACCAACAACCATATCATCAGTACCAACACTCTCTTTGTAAGCATAAGTAATATTCTCAGCAGTAATACGAGATTGTCTAAACAACTGGTACTCTCTGCTAACCTTGTGTTTGAAGTCATCAAGCGTCATAGCCGTTTGTGTAGATTTCTTGTTATCAAAACCAATCTGAGCCTTAGCATCAATATAGTCCTGTAATGTTCCTACGCCTTGCTGATAGCTTGCAAACAGTGGGTCTGATGTAGAGCTATACAGGGCTGCACGAGTTGCTACAATGTCATCATCAGTAGGCGCTACATAGTCATCTACCCAAGTTGCTACAATCTTGTCAACTTCTTCAACCCAAACTTTGCGAGGCTTTTTCATGTTTGTAGGAGCTAAACTGTCCTCTACAATCTTATAGCCATCGGCAATCATCATTGCAGAGTTGCTTTCAAGGTTATAGCCGAATATGTCTTTACCGTCCTTTTTAAGATAGTACGGTGCTTCAACTAAATTTTCATTAATTAATTTTGCGTACATTTTAATATGCTCCTAAACATTTATTAAATAATCACCCGAGTATTTTATCAAACACTCCCCATAACTTCCCGCTTGTCCGTTAACATTCCACGCATACCCAGCACCACCACCAGCACCAGGAGCAGTAGCTGGAGCACAACCTTTTCCGCCGCCTGAATTTGTCAGAACAGAGTTACCGCCTGAAACGTGGTTTCCATCATTTGGCGGGACATTGCCATTGTTTCCATTACGCTGAATTATTGATTTTACTATTGTAAACGTTGAATTAAGTCCGGGAAGTTCTAAAGCACCACCAATTCCGGGGTCATTGTTATATCCGCCACCACCTCCAACGCACCGCATAATATACGGGATGACGGTGTCGCCGCCTTTATTTCTTCCATTTCCGCCAGCGCCACCACCACCAGTGGTTACTTCAATATTTAAAACTGGTTTAAGGATTTTTATATAACCCTCAAATCCTGCGCCAGAACCGCCGCCACCGCCATTGTAGAAGTAGCTGTTATCGCCACCACCGCCACCACCACCTTGGGCACGGATATAGTATACTCCCCTTAAAAGGTTTATTTTTCCTTTACCACCATTTGCAACATTAATAAGAGTTTGCCCTCTCTTATACGGCGCATCTCTGGTTCCTAATGGGTTTTGAGAATAAGGAATTCCCATATTAGCCCTCCTCTCCTGCGTCAGACATGGTCGTACTTGACCAATTTTCACCTGTACGCAATACTAGCCAATGCGCTTTACCAGAACTAAAATCAGGAGTATTGCCATTAATCCAATAAAAAGGTCTGCCTGTTGGCGGATTAAAAGATATTGTTTTAGGTCCATTGAGGAGATAAACAAAAAATTGAACGGTATACATAAATTTAGGAAAAGTTAATTCAGATACATCAAAAGTTATTGTAGTATTGTTGTTAATTCTTAAAGAAACAATTTCGTCTGTATCTTGCAGCTTTACTGTAACTTCCCCATCACAGGCAACTTCACGGACGTTTTCGTAACCAATCTTCTTAATAGTATCTCCTTCAACACTATCAGCACTCTTTTTAGCTTCCTCTGCCCAATACTTTGAAGAGCCCTCAGGACGTTCTTGCTGAGAACCTACAGCCCATTTACGAGCCTCTTCTACGCTGTTAGCAGCAGTATCTTCACTCTTCTTAGCAGCTACTTCACTTGCTTTAGCATTCGTCTCGCTAACCTTAGCAGCAGCTTGAGATGTCTTTGTTTGGTCTAACAAAGACTGTGCTTGATTAGTATATGTGGAAATATCTATAAGTCTTACAGCGTCATTGTCGTTAACAGGTTTACCAACATTAATAATTCTGTTGCCACCCATATCGAGGTTAGTACCAAAAGACCCTTCCCATCTACCATCAAGAATAGCTTGCGCCAAATACAGCAAATGTTTATACATTGTGTTAAGGTCTGAGCTCTTAATATACTGAGGAATAAATATAACTTTGCGAGCAGATGCTTCAACCCTGCGTTCAATAACAATACTGTTTCCTACAGGAGGAACTCTGCCTAACTGAATTAAGTTATCATTAATAAATGTAAAATCTATAGGAGCGTCTGGCGTATCATCCGCAAACTCCTCATAGACGTAAACTTCATCACGGCTCAAGTAGCCGTCAGCAAAAGCTATAGGGTACTGAGTAGTAGTACCGTCTGAGGGAATAACTTGTCTACTTAAAGCCATAGTTTTACCTTTCTGTTTATAAAATATTAAATATTAAAACTCTTAAATTTAAGAATCAGGAGAGCCTAAGCTCTCCTTATCTTTTATCCTATATGGGGCAGCACATATAAAACAATCACTTAGCAGATTATTCTTTATCATACAGAGAAAGAAGTTCATCAGATGCTTTCTGTATCTTTGAGTTCTTAGGTTCTTTGCTCTTAGATACAGGAGTATCCTCAGCTTCTGCTTTAGGTTCTTGCTTAGGTTTTGCGCTCTCCAAAGCTCTTTTGATTTTCTTAGCATCTCTGGTAAGAGGAGCACCAAACATATCTTCGTACAGCCTAGAAAATAATAGCATATTTCCTGCTATCGTCGCTTGCTGCAACTGTTTGAATGTCTGTCTGTTCAGCTCTTCTCCAGTAGCTAATTTAATACCTGCTTTGAAAGGAGACGCTAATATAGGCAAAGCATTTAGAGAAGGAGCAATATACCCAGCAGCATCAAATGTTCCTCTACTATAAGGACTTGTCTTTATTCCTAATAAATCTCCAAGGATATTAACAGGCTCTACAAACGAACCAAGATTTACATTATAGCTCAGAGCATTATACACTATCTTATCAAATGTTAGTTTATTAGCTCTCTCAGCCTCATCCGCCGTAGTAAGTTGAACTTTTGAGATGTATACTAAAGGAGCTATCATCATACTCAACATCATTGTGGATAATGTTTCAGTATCAAGGTGTCTAAGACCTCGTACGGTATACTTACTTATTGCTAATAACGGATAAGTTTTATATTGCCCTATCAGTCTTCCCATACCTGTACTTAGCCACTTTCTCTGTTCTCCTAACCTAGGTTTCTGCACTACAGTATCCATAGCTCTCTTTACTGCTCTTAGAAATTCTTGCTGAGTATCATAATCCCACTTATCCAGAGCTACTCTCTGTAATTTTCCTCTAGCATCTATTTCTACACCGTCTTTAAGCAAATAAGGCTGTATTTTATCAAACAACTCATCAGTTATTCCCCAATCGGACATACGCTCTCTAACAGCAGCGAAGTCTCCTGTTTTAGCTGTTCTGTAAAGATTGTTTATTAAAGACGCTACAGCACATTTTCTTTCTAATAACATAACAGGCTTCATCAAGTTCCACGCCTGTTGCTTTGTAAGTCCTTTCTTTAATAGATAATCATAATCATTCCAGAACTTGCTACTCTTAGGTATGCTGTCTATATCTATGTTGTTTGCATTAAATGCTGACACAGTAAAGTCATCAAAAAAGGCGTTTCCGGCAACCATACTTATCTCATCGATAAGAGGTATGTCTTCTCCTCTAATGGCAGCTTTTATTATGTCTTTAGAATTTGTTATAGTTTCTCGCATACCAAATGCAGCTAACTGAGGAGCATACTCCACAAATTGTGTAAGACCTGCCTGATTCATCATAAATAAGTTCCCTGTTCCTACAGCTCTGTTAGCCCAAGGAGAATCATTAGATACAGGATACCCTAATAATTGAGCTCTAAAATCTTCGAGATATTGTCTAGTTTTTGTATCTCTATATTTTCCTTGCTTAATAAGCTCCTCATCTACTATCTCAGCAGCTTTAATCATCTGCTCGTATTTAGCATCGCTTGTATAACCTACTCTAGCTAAGCCTACTCTGCCGGAAGCATTATTTACGTATCCTGTAACAGTTCTATGTAAATCTCTATCCAATAAAGATGCCACAGTGTTTCCATCAGGAAGCATAACAGAATAGTCCATAGGGATTCTGTACTTAGTGAAGTTAGGTTTACCTCTCTCTTCTGCTCTTTGTGTTATACCATTTATAAGATTGTTTATATCCTCATCTTTAAGGTCTGTATTTTCCTTTAGAAGCATAAACAACTCATCTCTGGTTTCGGACATAGTGAACTTCTTAGAGCGGTCAGTCTTAGTGGCATTCTTTATAATTGCTCTAGCAAATACCTTAGCCTTGTCTGGGTCTATACCTAATCCTTTGTAGCCATATCCTCTTTCTATAGCTTCTGCAAAAGCGTTTATAACTGAATCATCACCATATTTACCCATAGCTTCTGTTAATCTATAGCCATCCCATCTACGTCTTAAATAAGCACCTTTCTGGATGTCCTGAGAACCTTCTACAGCGAATTTTCCTGCGTGTGCAGTATCCTGTAGCTCATCGAGTAAATAGTCGTTCATAGCCACCAATTTGTCTGCATACGCACTAATATTTGGGTCTCCTGATAGGTTATCTTGTATACCTAGTTCTCTAGCGTTAATCTCTAATTGCACAGCTTCGTAGAACTCTGCTCTAGCTGAATCGAAATACTTAGCTTTCATAAGCTCGCCTTTATCCTTAATAGACTTTACACGAGTATTTAACCAATTCTGATAATCAACTTCTTCGGCTTCCTTAAAGAAAGAAATAGCACGAGTTCTAGCCATATCGGTGAATGATTCAGCGTTGTTTACATTAGATACAAAGTTAGATGGGTCAGCTACTAAGTCGTGAGCGACAGCCCTAAATACTTCGTTACCAGATGTAGCAGCTATATCATAATCAGGCTTACCTAATACAGTATTAATCCACTCATTAGTTTTTTGAGCGAACCACATACGCTTATCATTTTCATCAGCAAAGTTATACGCTCTAGCTCTAGCTGCGTCTGTCTCTTTGTTAGATAAATAGCTTCCTGCTATGATGTCTTTAATATCGTCAGATGCCTTAATATTGTCTAAATAATCAGGAGCATCGGGATAAATTTCTTTGAGTTTCTTACGAGATTTAACTTTACCTTTAATGTCTTTAATATATATCTGCTCTTTAGCTTTAACAACGCTATCAAGTGTGGTTACATTGTTTGTTTTATCTGTATCCACCATATCAAGAATATCCATTTTCTCTCCCCAAGTGAGTTTACCATTTCTCTCGAGAAGAGTATCTAATGTTTCTTTGTTCCTAGTAAAATCTCCAACGTCTTTAGTAAATCCTAATAACGTAGAGCCTGCCGATAAAACAGTGCTCATCGCAGCACCAGACAATGCAGCATTTGCTATATCATCTATATCCATATCTGCACCACGTATCTTTTCAGCACTAGCTAACACAGCATTATGTGCAGCAGCAGTTAAAGCTGTATCCCCAATACGCTGAGCTCTAGCAATATTAACAGCAGTTTTTAATCTCGCCATTTCAGTACCTGTTTTTGCGTACTTCATAGCTCCTTTTGCTCTAACTATTCTGTTTGTATACTTATACGCTTTACCAGCAGGAAATATCATATCTAAGTCCACCATACCTGCTAAGAAGCGGTAAGCTGTGCCATATCCTCCAAGCTGGTTAAGACGAACAGACTGCATATCTCTATCAGCTATAATGTTCTTTCTATTCTCGTAATCCTGTGCGTCTACTGCTTTCATAAGGAATTTCTGGTCTTCCTCATCATACAGCATAACATCTGTTTTAAGACGTTCTGTTACATCGAAATTAGGGTCTACGTCTCTTCCTGTATCCGAGATATGTTTCATATACGCCCTGTATCCAGCACCTCCTAAGAAGTTACCTCCTTTTTCAAAGAAAGCATCAGCTAAAGGTCTTACCAATCCTGACTCATCTAAAGTCTGCTCAGCTATTTGTTGCCGTAGGCGTTCTTTAGCATAAACTGTTTCAGGAACGCCACTAGATATAGTGGCTGTTCCCCAAGCAGTCTCTTTAGTGGGCTCTTGATTAAACTCATTTTGTTCAATCTGCTCCCATTCCTGTTTGTCTTGCATAATCTCTATAAGAGTATTAAGTTTAGAGGTCTTGCTCATTAATTAATCCTTTCTTAGGAGAGAACACATCTTCTTCTCCGAACTTTCTTTTTCCAGATAGTAAATCGTCAGTGCTCAAATTCTCGTTCAAAGAATCTACTCGTCTTTTCTCAATGAAATACTCTCTTATACTTGACACAGGTATTGTAACATCAAAAGAAGCGTTCTCTGCGCTCTCTGCGTCCTGTATTTCATCATCCGTAGCAAAAGGATTCCAAGAACGTGAAAATAGCTTCTGAGACAACGAGCGTGCATCATAGTCATAGACTATTCGCAAAGTATCATTGTCTGTATCGAGAGTAATTTCTGCATCCAGCAAATTCTTTCTTAAGGATTTGTGCACATCACCTTCCGTACAATCTAATAGAACTGTTCCAATAGCCTCTGAAACATCATCATCGCTATCACCCGGATTTAATCCAAAATACTGTGGAAACGATACAATACTATTATCTACCTTTAATGGGTCATATATCATATAGTTTCCTAGAATATTATGTGTGCGATTAGCCACAGTATATGCAGCACGTTTAGCAGCGATTTTTGGGTCTTTAGTGCTAATCATTTCGGTTTTTAATGCTCTTTGAAAAGCGTCTGTAACCACTTCTGGGTTCTTAGCCTTAACACCACGGAGTTCTGCTGTGTCTGTAATATTGCCTAGAACCTTTCTTGAGAATGCAGCCACAGGACTAAGATAATCATTTGCTACTCTAAGAGATGTGTAAGCTCTGCCGAATAAACCATCGCCGAACTTATCTTGTATCTTATCGTTGATAAATTTTTCTGCTTCTTTATATTCATCAGAAGCCACATAGTCTTGATACGCTTTTTGTTTCTCAGCAGGAGCGTTATTAGCTGCGTTAACTCTCATAATGGCTGCCCTTAATTCATCAGGAGATGCACTAAGAATACCATTGTCTGTTTCCTCGTTAACTTGGTCTATAGTAGCTAATGTTTCTTCATCCAAGAATGTACGTAAAGCGTACTCTGCGTTAGCTCCTAGACGCTCTTTTAATGTGTAAATAGCAGCATATGCTGATGCAGATTCTGTTCTAAACGCAGGCTTACCCTCAACAAACGTAGTAGGCTGTGTGATATAGTTCTTAATATTCTTAGCAGCTTCGTGGCTGTAGAAATTATTACGTACGCTCATCTCCATAATATCAGCCATTTGCTGCTCTTTGCCTTCTGCTGTGATAGGGTACTGCCCTTTACGAGAATTAATCCACGTCTTAAACATTTTCTCTTTATCAGATGTGGATAATCTCTCGTCATTAAGACCGCCCTGCTCAACAAAGTTTACAGCATTAATTTCCGCTATAGCTTCTTTAGCAGCTTCTTCTTTTGCTTTAGTTACCCGCTTGTACATACTTGTTAACTGATTACGAGTATTTGCGTCTAATTTAGAAAAATATCCTTCTTTATCTAAATGCTCATATAATCCTGTATCACCATTAGATAACATAGCAGTATACGCAGAGTCCGCAATAACACCATATGCTACAACATCTGGAAGAGCTGCTTTAGTTTGTTCTATTGTTCTAAGAACTTCCTTATTAACAACTCCCCCATTTGCTCTCAAGGAACTAACGACATTTTCTCTAGCATAATTTATAGTCTTCTGCTGGTTAATCTGTTCCCTAGAAACTGTATGCTGTTTAATCAAGCCACTAGAAGAATGAGTAAACATCTTAGACAACTGTTTTTTAAGAAAAGGGTCTTCGACTTTAGATGCCAATTCCTCATAGCTCTCTTTTAATAGCTGTTGAAACTCCTCAGGAGATTTCTCAGCATACTCATCCATTTTAGAGATAATTCCGCTATTTAACTTATTAACTTCTGCTGACAACTTAAAAGTAGAGTATCCTCTTTTAGTCCACTTAGATGCGTTCTCATCAATAGCTTCTCCAGTCTGTGCAGCGAGCTGTCCTTCCACAAAGTCAGTTTCTCTCTGATATTCGGCTTCATTCTCTACAAGCTTTTCTAATCCTTTAACCGCACCAGAATAATCTATTCGGTCTTTTCCTTTCTCGTAGTATCTCATATCAGGAGCACTAATAGACCCTAAACCTATCTCAGCACGAGCAGCCTGTTTCTCTACAGAGATACCTGCGTTCTGTGCTTGCTTAAATAAATTTTCCATTAATCCTCCTATCTATTTTTATAATACTCGTCTATAGCAGCACCGCTGCTTCCAAGTATACCACTAACTATACTGTTAAACAGACTAGGCTTTTCTGGCATCCACGTCTGCCCTCCCAAATAATTATATTTTGCTTTAGCCCTATCAAAGATAATGTCCTGCATTTTTTGCTCGTATGTTCTTGTTAATCCTGCTTCCTGAACAGCATAAGATGCTGAAACGCTATCTTCAACCAGCTTGGCACTATTTCCTCCACGTTCTGCGAAGTTTTGTGCAACGCTTAGAGACCCTTTATCGACCATCTCTTGCTTATCATTAGCCATAACCTGAATTAGGAAGTCTTCGTTAAGGACACTTTCGTTATATGCGATAATATCGCTATTAAGCATATATTCTTGCCTATTTATTTCATTTTTATAGGCAGCAATACGGCTATTTATTTTATACTGCTCTTGCTTTTCTTTGTAGGACATTAAACCACTTAATGCACCTACACCTAGCATAGCTAATGCCGGAGCAACCATATTTACCTCCTATCGTTTATAAAATTTGAATGTGTACGCTAGGTCTACCAATGTAAACGGAGCATAACTGTTACCAAACAGTCTAAAACTATATCTACTGCTTTCTCGATTGAACGGCAACGATACGGTATCATTTATAAGGTTAACCTTATCGAGCTGAGCTACAGTAAAGTTAGCTTTATTCGCTGATACTTCATAAGACTGCTCATTACCTAACAGGTCTACAATACCTACATTAAACGATGAAGTGTTCTCTAAAGTAGCCTCATAACGTATAATGTTCAGCTTACCTGTGTCATCAATATCTCCATTAGAATCACGAACGTATGGTCTGTTAGGTATGTAGCTCCAAGATATAGGAAGACCAATAACTACAACACCTGTTATATCCTTATCCTTAAGCGTTACCGTGTTGCCGGATATGCTCTCTATGTCATAAGGTAGACCGCTGTATACATCTGTGTCTCCTGTATGCTTAACAAGAACGCAAATATAGTTGCTAAAAGAAGGCTCAAATGGAAGTGTGCCTACACCGTTTACGACATTTATAGTTACCTTATTATCTAAGAATACTGTAAAGTCCAAGCCACTCTCTAATGGATAATCCAGAGGCATCTGTCCAAGATATGTTTTACCATTAGCAGTGTAAACAAGATACAGCCTGTCCTGATAAGAGAATATATCATCTATATCAAACAAGAACTTGTATGTGCTCCACGCAGACAATACTTTCGTATTATTAGAGAACAGATACTTATAGGTATACACTGTTTTCTTATCATCATCTGTCAAAACGAAGACTGTATCAAAGGCTAAATTACTAACCATCTTTCTACAGTTACCTTTTAAGTACCTCTCCACCTGCTCTGTAACATTATTGAATGGTGTCTCGTTTTCACTCGTGGCAGGAAACATCTCTAACAATGCCGTGTACTCGCCTTTCTTGTACGAGTGAATAACAGACATACCCGTAGTTATAGGCTTCACACCATCGTAAGAGAAATTGCTGCTAATAGGCATAGCAGTATTTACCGGATTAAGAGCAGAGCTCGCATCAGTAAGAAACTGCACGTCTTGAGCATACAAACTTATCTTCTTAGCATACTGCACAATAGCATCTATTTTATTGCCTACAGACACTGTATTTTCTATGTCAATAGGGTCGCTATCCACAAGAACTGTAGCACTGTTTCTGTAGCAGTCTAACGGCTCTTTAGAACGTGTCATAAAGAACGATTGAGAAACTAGAGCAACCCTTCCTTGAACGATGTCCATATCATTAATTGTTTTACCAACGAATGATGGCGTAGGATTAGTCTTCTCATCCCCTACTCGTCTAGGATACCAGTTAGCTTCTTGTATCTTGAATGTCTTGGTATCATTATTAATAACCAGCTCGTGAGGCATCGTGGATTTGTCAAAATCGTTCTTTATTCCTAACGCTGTAGTTTCCGCCCACGTTCCAAGAGTACCGAACCCTTCTCCAACTTCTTTATCTTTAATAACATACTTCATATAGTATGTACTGACTTTTGTTTCAGGAAGCTGCTCTACTCGAACAACGTACCCGTTAGGAGCATATCTAGGCAAATATGCGGATTCCTTAACGGCATCCACCGCAGCAATCAAGAATCTGCCACCATAGCCATCAGTAGTTGATACAGTATATGTTTTGCTCTTATCTTTCAAACTAAAGTAAATGCAGTCATATGCTTGTGTTACATCAAACAAAGCCATAAATGCTGAGTCTGATGTAAATGCTTTCTTTAACTCTGTCGTAACATTATCTGATGTACCTAGTTTCATAGACGTTACTTCGTATGTTTTTGTATAATCTTTTCCATCTATATTTATTTTTATACCGTACGTTGTGTCCGATACTCCGCCTTTGCATTGTACAACAAACGCCTTATCTTGAGCAGACGACAAAGTATCTGATAGTTTTACAACCACATTCTTGTTAAGCAACAATATAGTATCAGCATTTGCGGAAAGTATCATATCGGAGACTACGTATGCCGGAACACTGCCTTCTATTGTATAGTCTTCCCCTGTGCTGATATTATATAGCTTAGCCGTACCTGCTTTTAACGAGAGCATATAAAGGTAATTAGAGAAAGAGAACAAAATATCGGACATATCCACATCCTCGTCTCTAAGAGCCTTAACAAACTCTACAGGTGGGCGCACTGTTAATGACCTTACAGGGTCTGCAATCAAGTTTATTTGCTCTTCACATTGTCCGTCTATACGGTCTCTGGGGTTCTGCTGTGATACACCTTTAAGAGGAGAAGCATAGGTTACTGTATATGCTTTAGTCATTATACTTCTCCGTATCTAATACGAACATTAGTAAACACAGCTCCATTATCTTTTCTATCACGCAAATCTGCGGACACAGCCGTAGCCTGCTTAGCAGCTACGTCGTTATAATAAAACTGTACTAAATCAGCATCTCCGCCATAAGCTATGTAAAACTGATATTTAGCTTCTGCCGAGATGTAATCCATAAGTTCAATAGGTATGTTCTCTATAGGAAGGTCTATGAGAATCTTAACCTTTTGAGGAAGCTCAAATTCATAAGTAGTTCTGCACATATCATACAGCTTACCTCCTCTGTCAACAACGCCTCTTGTAAAAGGAGTAGCCTTTAAGATATTGCTTGGAAGAACACACGACTTAGATATATCTGGAACAACAGTTATAATGTCCGTATTGCTAAACCAACCCTTAGTTAAAATAGATGTCTTAACTTCATCTAAAATTCTGTGAGCATTATACACGTCTGGAGATGTGTTGTTTTCCAACGACTGTACAGGAGCGTTATTTATAGCGACTAGCATAGAATTAATTATATCTAACTCTGTTTTCATTATTTACTCCTTAAACACTAAAAAAAGCCCCTGCATCCGAAGACACAGGGGCACATAATTTAAGCCAGACTAGGCAGTTGTCTTAATCAAAGAATAGCACAAGCCCGGATTACGGATAGCAATATCAAACGCACGGTCGGTATCAACTACCCAAGTTTTCTCCATTTCAGAATAGAAGATATTAGACTCTTCTACCAAAGACTCACCAATCAGCAAGCCATCTCTGTGGAAGATAATAGCTTCTACTTTAGCGTCATCAGCAGTCCAAGAATAAGCACTGTTGTTAAACAGCGTCTTATAATCTTCTGTAGCTGTAGACAAGATTCTCGGAGTTTCTACAATAGGTACACCTGCAAGAACCTTAACCATACGCCAAGCGTAGTTACCATTACCCTGAGAATAATCCTGATTGATAAGTTTCGGATGGTCTGCAATTACTTTGTAAGTGCTCGGACGTACAAAGATAGCGAAACCCTCCAACGGAATATCACGCTCTTTAATCTTGGTAATCAAATCATCAAGAGCATCTACCAATTTATCAGGGTCTTTCTCATCGCCAGCGGTTGTCAAAGTAGCAGATACGCCGTCGAAGAAAGCACCATTCAGAGTATGGTCTGTTACGTTAGTGTTGGCATTAGTATCGACAGTAGCCTTAGAGCCACGGTAAGCCATAATCAATACAGCGATGTCAAACAATTTAGCCATATTCAAGCCGTGGTTCTTAGCGGTCTCACCAGTCATATCGATGTCTTGCTGTACTTCACCCAATTTAGAGAAGAAGTTACGGAATACGATATGAGTGGTAACCGTCAAGGTAACTTTATCGGTCTCGATAGAATCACCACCCGGACGAACACCCGGAGTTACACGTCTCGGCTTAGTATTACCAAATCTGCGTACAGAAATGGTGTCAGTACCAATAACAGGCATTACAGGTAAGAAGCCAGACATAATAGACGCAGAAATAAATGCGTGGTCTACTTGTCCGGTGAATTTTTCAATAAGGAGCTTTCGGGCTTCGTCTGACAAGTAGTCAGAAGACGAAGGCAAAGTTCCATCAGCCAATGTTGCCATATAATTTATCCTTTACTTTTTAATATTAAAAATTAAAGTTGTTTTGTTAGTTTTGTTATATCCTATATAGGGCATCTCATATAAAGCTATTTAATGTTAGCTTTAATGCCAGCCATACGGCGAGCATCTAATGCTTTCATTAAAGCGAAGCCTTCTTTGGTAAGCATACCCGCTCTAGTATGGTTTTTGCGAATCTCGTCAGATTGTTTTCTGTACTCAGAGGAGCTAAGCAAATAATCATCCGTTACGGATGCGTTATCTCCAGACAGTAACGGCTTGTTGCTGCTCTTAGAGGATGTCTTAGCGATAATCTCTCTAATGGCAATCTTTCTAGCAGAGCCGCCCATATTGATAAGCTCCTGATATTCCGCCAAGTCTCTCTTAGGAAGCATCTGTTTTGCTTTAGCTGCCAAGTTCTTCCAAGAGCCACCAGCCAATGTATCCAACTCTCTGTCAGATGCTTCTCTGTTACTCTTGATAGCAGCGATAGCTACCTTAGCATACATATAGATTGTTTTGGCGCTGTCTTTTCCTAAGATTGCTTCGAAGTTTTCCTTATTCAGCTTAGAAGCATCGGCAGCAGCAAACGCTTCTTCAAGAAGCATATTAGCTTTTGCATAAGGAACTTTAAGGCGTTTTAATTCAGCCGTAAGTTCGTTAACCTCGTCGATAGGTGTTTCGATATATCTATCGTCCTGCACTTCTGGAGTATTAGCTAACTCATTATCAGCAACATCGTCCGCCGGAGCGTTAGCTTCTTGCTTAACAGCAGGAGCACCTTCATTAGCAGGCTCACTAGGTTTCTCTATAGTAGGAGCACCTAATGCCGGAGCATTTCCTCTAGCCAAAGGAGTTTTTACTTCGGTTACTGCTTCTTGAGGTTGACCTTGTGTTTCTTGTACATTTTCAGACATTTACTTTCCTTTCAATATTACGCTAACCCAGCAGGTGTTGGGTCTTTTTGTTCTTCTTGAGTAGCTAAAACTTCATTAGGATTAGGCATATCAGAATTAGTAGCCAATCTCTTAACAATGTTTTGCAAATTAAGAGCTCCGAGAGCGAACTCAGGAAGCTGATTAAGCATAGTAAGTTCTTGCAAGAAGTTAAGAACACTATCAGATTCTAATGACCTAGACAAACTCTCAAGACCCGTCAGAATCTGAATGTCGAGCTGCTTAGCAAGTTCTTTTCCGTTATCGCCTAATGCTTCTAAAGCCTCCGTTAAAGCAAGACGAGCTAATTGTTTCTGCCACGTACTAGCTAAGTGTGAATAAATACCTCCTTGTGAAGTCTCCAATTCATTAGCCATATACCGAATCTCCTCGGCAGTAACACGCTCAGCATCACGCTGAACAGCAGAGTTCTGTAAGAACACTCTGCGGATTGTATTAACGTGCATATCATAGTTGCTCATAACAGCCTGCATATCAGACAGCTTATTGGACGTAACTTGTGTTACATCTCCTTCTCTTCCTACAAAGAAATCTCCAGAAGCAGCCTTAGATAACTCGTCTAAATGATATACGAGCTCAGATGCTGGATTAACAAGGTTTATAATCTTACTAACCACAACACTCAACTGCGTAAGAGCCTCTGCTAACACGCCTGCGGAGTTAATACTTCCTAAGTAGTCTTCACAATAGCTGTGCCCATAATCTTCGCCAGACAACAGTGTCCACGTAAGAACCATTATAGGCATATCCTCTTCTGAGTAAGTGTTTGTAAGAATAGGCACATCATCAAAGTATTGTGTTACAATGTACTTCTGAGCACCTGTGTTCCACACTGCCTCAGTCCATAGCGTGATTCTGTTATTCTTATCATCGATGTCGGCTCTATTGAGTTTGTCTGCCGGAATGTATTTTACATACTCCTTAGGAACACTCTCAATCTCCATCTTTTCCTTGATGATAAGTCTAAGCAATTTGCCGTTGCTAGTAGCTCTTCTGCACACATAGTTATGCAGAGGGAAGTATCTAGAGCCATTAGCTTGCTTAATAAAGCATACGTTTCCACCCACAATAAGATGCAGACACGCCTGCAATAAATGCTCTCTGCTTACAGTAGCAATAAACTTATTAGTGGCTGTCTTCTCAAGCTGAGCAATAACCTCTTCTATCTCTGTAGGAGAAGCGGATTGCTGCTTTATAATTTCATCAGGAACAGTAGCTCTAAAGAACGCTTTGTTAGGCGGGAACAACAGGTTGACTAATCTGTTAGCCAAGAAGTTCGTTGCCTCAGCTCCTGCTGATGTATACTGTATCTGTGTTTGCGCTACAAAGGTACTGTCCGCTGTTTTATTTTTGGGATAAAGATACGGCAAGGTAAACTCAGCACATTTCTCAGCAATCCTAAGATACTGTGAACGAGTAGCACTGAGCTTCTGGTATCTTTGTGCAACAGTAGTATAATTCATACAACCTCCTACAAGCTGATAGAGGATGTATTAGATACTCCTCCTAAGAACCCAGTAGCTTGTGCTCTTTTCTTGAGCTCCTCTTCCTCTTGTTCATCTAAGAAGATGCCACCTTCTCCAGAAGCATTAGTAGCAGCAGCAGAGCCTGTCTCTACAGAAGGAACTGATGTATCCATCCATACCATACCTTCTTTAGCTGCCTCTTCTGCTTCTTTTCTTTTCTGGTCTCGCCTATATTTCATAAGATTAAATAAACTCATAATTCCTCTCCTAACCTATAAGAATTGACGAGCCACTAGAAGCCACGCCTCCTAAGAAGCCAGCACTAGCTTGATTTTTGCGCTTAATAACATCTTCTTCTACCTCATCAGCACCAATAACTACTGACGGAGCACCTGCTTCTGCGAAAGATACCGCAGCATCGTTTGAATTTGCTGCTGTAGATAATGTTTGGCTTGATGCTTCTTTTACTTTAGTATCCATAAGCCACCCGTCCTCAGAGACACCTCCCGCAGTTGTTAGGTCTAGTGCTCCTTTGGTGGCTTGTCCTACCGCCCCGACCGCGGATTTAAACGCACCCTCAACGTCTCCTTTCGCTAGTTGTCCTACACCTTGCCCAAGTTCATTAAATGCTCTTCCTGTATCTCGTACAAAATGAAATGGAGCTTTTATAGCTTTCTTAAAGAACTTATTAACGCCCTTAAATGCTTTACTTAAAAATCCCATATTGTTACCTTTCTTGTTTGCTTGTTGAGTTAATAATGCTTAGTAATCTATCAAAAGCAAAGTTAACACCTGCCGCATACATAACCTCTTCTTGAGTTGTTTGAGGAGTAATGCTTTTCATAGTAATTACAGAATTTCTGATTCTATTACAGATGTCTTCTAATTCTCTTATAGAAACTGCATTAAACTGTCTAAGCTCTGTTTTAATCATAGATATAATCTCCTTTTGTTTATATCCTATATATCTGTCTCTTATACACATCTCCGAGCCCACGAGACTCGACGTCATC
>ENA-OYCN01000650-OYCN01000650.1-human-gut-metagenome-genome-assembly--contig:-NODE-650-length-16979-cov-10.173777_pt1 | contig 16979 bp, 7 predicted proteins | sample MGYA00244665_ERZ652871 | MGnify/ENA primary metagenome ERZ652871 (study PRJEB26926, sample SAMN06164731) | human gut metagenome | biome: ENVO:00009003; feature: ENVO:2100002; material: ENVO:00002003...
CGGGTATCCCGTTGATATTACGGGTACGTCCCCATTCCAGATTCTCACGCCCGTAACCGGTAAGATTCGTACGCGGAGCATCGCCATGCAGGGAAATGATAGCCAAAGTGCGTTCCGGATTCCATGCTGCGAAGTTCCAAGGATAGGTAGCCATAGCCGAATGGCCTATGGGAACGATGGGGACATTTTTCAGTTCGCTATATCCGCTGACGTTTGCCAGGGAGATCATCATTTTCTCAAATATCTGTTGTGTGCCTTTCGATACATCCCATTGCTGATCGATACCGGGAGTTATCCATACAAAGCCGATTCCAAGCTTCTGCATCTTTTCGCGGAAAAGGGGATTATCAAAAAGAGTTTCTTCGCTCATATTGTGTTGTCCTACAATAATTGCTTTTATCTGCATACAGTCAGCAGGTATCCATAAGAAAGCCGTAGGATTCCGGTTCGTTTCATTAGAGACGAATCCGTCAAGGGTCACAGACCATTGCCATTCCCCTGCCCGCAAACAGGGAGAGAAGAACAGCAAGAGGATGATCGAAAAAAGCAGTCTATATCTATTCATGTTTTTTTGTTTTTTACAGTATTAATACGAACGAGGAATAAGCTTCACTCAAAAATAAGGGATTTAAAACAATGATTCCACAAATCTTATAAGATTTATGGAATTGAATCCATAAAAATCAAAAGATTTGTGGAATCAGCCTGTTTTTGTTATATTTCGGTGAGCCTTAGTATTCGTTAATAATCTTTTATTTAGAGGCTTCTTTCAGTTGTTCCGTCAACTTATCCATATCTTCCGGGCTGGCTGCCGATGGGAATTGTAGTTCTCCTTCTTTATTGACAATGGCATAATGCGGGATTGACAACATACCGTTCCGCCCGAACTTCTCATAAATTTCCATTTTGAAAGCCTCGTTGATGATGACATGCTCTCCTTTTAAGTTATAGTGCCCTGTCATTTTTTTCCAGAGTTCAGCTTTCTGGGGAGTATCGATGGAAACATACAATAACACGATATCATTTTCAGCAGCATATTTCTGCAAAGGTTTGATGTGTGCAAACGATGCACGACAAGGACCGCACCAGGTGGCCCATACGTCGATAAAGATCACTTTACCCGGGTATAAGTCAGTAATTTCCTTAAAGGTGCGTACACTGTCCGTATTCAATATATGAATGTCTTTCGGAAGTTCGGCTTCATTGAACGCTTTGTTCTTTTGTATCGCTGTTTCTAATTTCGGCATTAGCACGCTTTGGGGATATAATGTCTTGAATTCCTCATACAATGCAGGAATACCAGTTGCAAAATACTCATGGCTTTCATCTTCCAGAATGAGAAGTCCCATTGCAGCCTCCTGTACCCGGCCTTGCAGATTTGTTTTATACCAATCGAATAACAGTTGATTGCGTTCATTGTCTTCATTCGTGCGCCTTTCATGTTTCATGAAAATATCTATGCCTGCCATATTCGATACGACATCTGCAAATGCAGGAGAGAACACGCTTTCAGCCTGACCGACGTTTGCAAAATCCAACATCTGGGCGTAAGCGTCGTCCCATTCCTTCTTGAGCGTTTCGGAACCTCTCCGGTAGTTACCGAAATACTGATTCATATATGCCATCAAAGCCTGTATACATATATCTTGTATGGCTCTTTGTCTGAGCTGATCGTCCACTTCTGCCACTTCGTTTTCTAATGTAGTAGCGTAGTCTGTCAGCTTTTGATATACGGATGAGGCAACCGTGTCCTTGCCGACGTTAAAGATATCTCCCCGGCGTGCACGCAGATTAAATACGTTTTCATTCAGATCAGCCAGTTTCTTGAGTATTTCATTTTCTTTCGTCAAGCCGTCAACCGGGTTTAGTTCATTGGATTTGGAAGCATCGATATCGAGCGTCTGTTTTCCCGGAGTAAGATAGATACTACCTAAGTTTCGCTCACCATATAGAAAAAGGGTCAGCTTTTCGTTCCCGTTTACAGGTAAGGTAATCTGATACGTACTGTCGGCATTTAAACGTAAAGTATCAATCTTGTTCGGTAAGTAAATGCCATCTGTAGTGATATTATATACAATGGGAGCGCCGGATGTATTCGTTACTTTGCCTTCTAAAGTAATATTCTTCTGGGTACATCCGCTCAGGAGCATAGTGGTTGTTATGCCGCCAAGGCATAAAGATTTGATGAATTCCATTATTTGTTTTTCATTTGGTTTATAATCTGAGACGCTAAAATAGTGATAAGGTTACATCGGGACAATTATTTTCTGTTATTTCTCCGTGATTGTTCATTTTATCTTAATCCCTTTTATAAAATCATTGGTTACTATTCCTTTCAAGTCCTTCATCCGTTCTCCATTGATTACTACATTTTCAAACGTCACGTTTTGCACGGTTCGTTCTTTGTCCAGTCCTTGAATCAACGATGGATTTTCTCCTATGCCTGTATATGTAATATTTCTGAAAGTAATGCCTTCAATGCCGCTTCCCGGCTGTTTATCATATTTCTCGTTGAAACGTACTTTTACATAAAACAGTCGTCCTTCCTGAATATTCTCTACCCGGATATCTTCGAAGAGAATATTACGAACTTGATTCTTATCACCACAATCTACTGTCATGCAACCTTGATAAATCGGGTCATCCTCGTCATGTTCCAGGATGTCGATGTTACGGAAAGTCAGATTCTCTATCACTTCTCCTGTCGGTGAGTCCGGATCGCCATGACCGCCTACATTGATGGGATGTGCCACATCTGCCCAAAGAATAGAATTTTGCACGGTAATATCAGATGAACCTCCCCACCAGTTCCAGCGGTGATTGTACAAAGCAATGCAATCGTCCGAATTGCGCATAAAGACATTGTCGATAAGTACTTGGCGGCAGCACATCATATCTATACCGTCACTCCATCCTTTACAACTGAAGGACTTCAGATTTTTAATCGTAATTCCTGTGGAACCACCTCCAAATACGGTATAATGGTCCGGATTCACTACTGTAATGCCATCTATCCATATATTTTTGGAATCAGTGATTTCAATGCCCCGTACAGCGTGGTCTATGATTCCCCGTCCGATGATGCGGACATTCTCGGCTTTGTCTACCACGAGTTTTGCCTTGACCACAGCTCCGGGGGCCAGATATACGGTTGTATTACTTGGTATCCGTATCTGATTGTTGGGTAAGTCTTTGGGGCGGTGTGTGCCCGGACCGAAATACATTACTCCTTTAGTTTCTTTTTCATATTTTTCAGTCTCCATCGGGTTGGCAAAAAGATGCAGGTTGTGCAGTCGGTCACCATTAAACTCAATGGAGAGATATTGTGGCTTTTCCAGAGTGAAAAGAATGGCGTTTTGTATCTGCTTGTATTCAAAACCTTTACTCAAAGGGCGTATGGCTACTTCGCGCACAGTGAGTGCCATTGTTCTTCTTCACCATTACTTCTACGGGACTTCCCATATCAAATTGCACCATGGAAGCATCCTGCACTTTGTCCATATCTACCTGTACGTTGTATTCGAACAAATCTTTCCATTCGCCGCCGGGGATGCGTACGCGTACGGTATAGTCATCATTGTGCGGCATCCCGGTACTCAGTGTACCGGGATAAGTCACTAGTTGTGCCTGTATGGACAAGCAGAAGAAGGCTGATAAGATAGTTGTAATAAATTTCATTGTATAATCGTTTTTTGAATAATTTTCTTCATATCTTGATTAAGATACGAATTAAGGTAAAATATTACTCAATATATAGAAATTCATCATTTTCATTGAATCACTACTTTATTTTGCACCGGTGTCATGATGAATGTAAATTCATAATCACCATACGGTAACATGAACTCCGGTTCTGGAAGTGCACTCCAACTGTCTATGCAAGCCAGTCCCATCTGGGCTTTATCAATCAATACATTTGTCAGATCGGCTTTTTCTACTTCCTCAGAGTGTCCTTGTTGTTTTTCCAAACCTTCGTCCAGTGATTCGATTGTGTAGTGCAAAGCAGAAGCTGAAAAAGGAGCGTCAGCTACGAACTGCAATCCATTTCCACTTATATTCAACTGTCTCCACCAGCGGATATCCGTTTTTGTGCCATTTTCTTGCGGACGGATATAAGGAGAGAATTGCTCATCAACAGTTTGATTGTAAATGCCTAAATCCGTACAATGATTACGATTACTATAGTTTTCCATTGGACCACGGCCATAATAGGAAATATTTTCAAATGACCTCGGCATAACCAGTTGCATGCCGAAGCGGAACATATTGGAAACGTTGGCCGCCTTGTCCGTTATCATTTTTTGGTTTACCTGAACCGCTCCTTGGTTATTGATGGTATAAGTGATATACAGTTTAGCAGAAACCTGTTTCATCTCATATTCTGCTGAAATAACCGCTTGATTGTCTACAATGTTATTTTTCAGTGATATGAGTTTGATATCCGGATTCTTCCATGCATTATATTTCAGTTGCAATTTTGCTCCATAATCATTGTCGGTAGGTGCCCGCCAGAAATTCGGGGTAAGTGCGGCACCGTCTTTAATCATGTCCAGACCGTTGACAATGTATTTATCCATATAGCCGGTAGATCTCTTGAATCTGATAAGGAAGTTCTCACCTTTTACAATCCAGTGGCGGATATTCGTATCGTTTACCTGAGGTGTGATTACGGGGATATAGTTTTCAGTAACATTCTTCAGCTTCATTTCAGGAGTTTTGTATGGATGTAACACTAATTGGTCTTTGGCAACTATGTGGCCGACAGGGATCAAGCCTTCGCGATCTTTTTGTCGGTATCTGACATTCAATAACCATTCTCCGTTCTCATCGGTTTCTCCCAGCTTGAGAATGAGAGATACTGTTTGCAATGGGGCTACATTCAGTTTTTCTATACGTCCGCTACGTATGACTCTGCCGTTGTTCAGCACTTCCCATTCCATATAATAGGCAGACAGATCACGGAAGAAATTCTCATTGTAAATATTGATTTCACCTTTTGACAGATCCCCCGGAGTGGTCCAGATGTTCTGATAGAAATATCCCACTTCATATACATGCGGATTGGGGATGCGGTCCGGATTGAGTAAACCGTTGTCGCTATAGTTGTCGTCACCGGTTTTAATCGTATCGAAATCACCATCATAACCATAGATCATTTTGCCACTTTTGCCTGTCCAGTGGGGTGACTGATCTATTAGATCCCAAATAAATCCACCTTGGAATTTCGGGTATTTACGGATAAGATCCCAATATATTTTAAAGTCACCTAATGCATTTCCCATTGCGTGAGCATATTCACACATGATCATAGGTTTCTGTTTACTTTCGTCTTCACAATAACTGATGCACTTGGAGTAAACGGGATACATCGGGCAATAAACGTCAGTGTTGCTTCCTGTGTCATAGGCTTGTTCAAAATGCACGAAGCGACTGGGGTCTTCTGCTCTCACCCATTGATAACATGCTTCAAAGTTCGGTCCATCGCCACATTCATTTCCCAATGACCAGAAGATAATGCTCGGATGATTGAAGTTGCGTTGTACATTACGTTGATTACGTTCCAGATGTGCTTTCCTATATGAATCCACTCTTGCCAATGAAGTCTCTTTGAATCCCATTCCATGTGATTCCAGGTTAGCTTCAGCCACTACATACAAACCATATTTGTCACACAACTCATACCAGAAACTGTCGTCCGGATAATGGCAGGTACGAACGGCATTTATATTGAACATTTTCATTAATTGAATATCCTGAATCATACGTTCCCGAGAGATAACATATCCGCCGTCCGGGTCCATTTCGTGACGGTTGGCTCCTTTAATAAGTATTGGTTGTCCATTTACCCAGAGTTGTGCATTCTTCATTTCTATCTTGCGGAAGCCTACTTTTATGGGAACAACTTCTGTGATTTCTCCATTTTCTTTCAGAGTAGCCCGAAGCGTATAGAGATAGGGAGTTTCCGCACTCCATTTATGGGGATTTTCAAGTTTCATAATGGTAGATATATTGCCGTTACCTTTTACTTCGGTTGCTGTCACGGTCTTGCCTTTTGCATCAAGCAGTTCCAGAGTTACCAGGTTATTTCCTTTTAGATTCAGATCAATAGCCAGTGTACCGTTTTTGTATTGACTATCTAAATCCGGGGTTACACGTAGGTCTTCAATACGTTTTTTATTGCGTGAATAGAGATAGCAATCGCGTGCAACACCATGATACCGGAAGAAGTCCTGATCTTCCAGATAACTGCCGTCGCACCAGCGGAATACCTGAAACGCTATGAGATTTTTCTGTCCCGGTTTCAGGTAAGAAGTTAGATTGAACTCAGCTTCCAGCTTGCTGTCTTCACTATAACCGACAAACTTTCCATTCACCCATAAATAGATGTTTGAAGAAACCGAACCGAAATGCGCAATGATATCTTTACCTTTCCAATCAGACGGAACGATTATTTCCCGACGATAGGAACCTACATGGTTGTTCTCCACAGGTACTACGGGCGGATTATTCTTACACCAGCCTTTCCATAATTTCCAGTCGAAACCTACTCCCGAATAGAGTGGAACATCATATCCGTTCAATTCCCACATTGCCGGAATAGGCAGATCATCCCATCCTTTGTCATTATACCCTATCTTCCAGAAATCAGTCGGACGAGCGTCCGAGTCTTTTACCCAACGAAATTTCCAGATACCGTTTAAAGTCATAAAGTTGGCGGATTTTTCTTTTACGGCTTCTGTCGCTGCTTCAGTGCTTTCATAAGCAAAGAAGTTGGTATGCATCGGAGCACGGTTTACGGCATTGATTTCCGGGTCTTGCCATTCTTTGAAAGTTTGTGCATCCATTGTTGTTAAACTGATTAGAAAGAATCCGATTAAAAAAAGTATTTTCATGATAATTCAGTATATATTAATAAATGGTTTACTTTTCATTTAGCAGTTATTCTTATTACAGTAAATGAATATTGTGGCATTTTATAAGAGAATTTTTCTCCGATGGCAAGGTTTCCATTTACAGGTATGGCTGTTTTAGACCTTATATCACCGGTGAGTATGCTGGTTGATGCTATCGGGTTGTATCCCTGAAGTGAAGGCAGATATAAATTAGTGTTGACGCTGATAGGCAACAGATTGACCAATTTTATAATAATGTCACCTGTTTTTGATTCACGTATCACCGATTGCCCTATGCGAAGATTCACCTTGCGATCTTGTTGATCGGTATTTAGTTCAGCGGGAATATATTCGTCACCACTATTTTGCCCAAACATTCTTTGAGTATAATAGCTTGCTGTAGGGTGGACTTCAGAGTTATTGAAGTATATAAGGTCCGGATTCCAATGAATATGTCCTTCTTTAGCGAGTAAGGGAGCATAACTTGTCATACATACAATATCTCCATTTCGCTCCAGGTTGGTCATGTGGAGGGCTTCGGCAAGGGCACTCTCTAAGCTTGTTTGTGAATGGCTATAACTGCGTGCCGCCCATTCACCGAGATAAACTTTCGACTTTGAACGATCATAGTGGTCGTAAAAGTTCTGGTTATAAATATACCATCCGGTTGGACGATAACAGTGCTCGTCAACAATCGGTACCTGCAATTCTGTGGCGTACTTCCATCCTTCTTCGTAGTCTATTCCCTTAATATCAGGACCGGCAGTGCCTATGATAGTGATGTCAGGATAATACTCTTTTACTACATCATATATCATTTTAAATCTGATTTTAAATTCTTCAGAGATCATATCTTCATTACCCAGGCCGATATACTTCAGATTAAAGGGTGCAGGATGTCCGGCATCAGCACGTATTTTGGCCCACTTTGATGTTCGGGGATTTCCATTTGCCCATTCTATTAAATCAAGTACATCTTGTATGTACTGTGGCATTTTATCCATAGGGATTCCACCTTGTTGCCCTTCTGAAAAAAGTTCTGGTAGGTCCGATTTCATTTTACCACTTTCAATTAGAGACTTGTGCAACAGACCGGAGTTTTGGCAACTTACACCTGCTGCAATAATAGGTAGAGGTTCTGCTCCGACATCTTCACAAAACTGGAAATATTCGAAATAACCCAGTCCACGTGTCTGATGATAATGCCAGATATTGGGCAGATGTCGGCGTTCGTGGAGTGGTCCGACAGAGCCTTTCCAGTCATACATATTATCAAGTCCGTCACCGTGTGCAAGGCATCCACCGGGGAAACGGATAAAGCGGGGCTGAAGATCAGCTATAAGCTGTGCAAGGTCACGACGAAGCCCGTTTTTACGCCCTTTGAATGTATTCTGTGGGAAAAGAGAAATCATGTCGAGTGCATAAGTACCTGTTTGCAAAGGCATTATTTCGAGTCGGGCATCAGTATCATCAGCAGTAGCAATAAGTGTACATGTCTGCTGTTTCCAATCTTTTGCATTGAGACTGATTTTGTTTTGGGCTATGATATCTCCGTTTTTAGATACTATTCTTACTTCTGCAAATTCTTTCTTTGCGCTAGAATGAATAGAAGATACGAAAAGAGAGAAGTCATATTTTTCTCCTTTTTTCATATATATGCCGTCGAATCCTGAATTTATGAGAGTTCCGCCAACCTGTGTCACATCAAGTACTGCATAAAACTTGTTATTAGGATGTATCGGTTTTATATCTGTAATAGTAAGTGAGGCGCCACTGCTTGTACTCCAGGCGTAATCATGTGTCCAGTTCTTTTCTCGTGCAAAACTGTCTTCACAGTATTCAAAATCTCTGTTTTGTATCAATTCGGCATAGAGTCCTCCATCGGCAGCATGACTTAAATCTTCGAAGAAGACTCCAATGAGCATGTCAGATATAGGTTTGGCTTTTGATATATCGGTTTTTATATCTACGTTGACAGGTTGGAGATTCAGAAAGCGTGCGTTGTCATGTTCGGCCCGTTCATTGTATTCCGCATTCTTAAAATCTTCATATTGGAAATGATTTATTACAGCCTGCATTTCATTATAGCCTATTTTCACTATGGGAGAGTGCTTTGTGGCTATTTGTTTTTTCTTTTCAAAATATCTCTGCCTTTCCCATATGATGAGATTTTCACTCTTTGCTTGAGCGTAAATCTGTCCGCTTTTGCTTATTTGCCACGTGGCAAGATATTCACCATCGGCAGTACGTTCAATGCAAGGGTTGATCATTGTCTTCCATGATCCCCAGTCACTTCTGATCACAGTACGTCCGTCACACAACATTTCCCAGTTTTCTCCATCTGAACTCCATTTAAGTTTCATACCCGAACGTCCTGTATTATGTGTTTCTGCAAACGGCATAATATATACGGAGTCTGGTTCCTCGGCCATTGCTGATGTCACCATAGCAGCAATGGCTATAGACACAATAATTAGTTTTGGTTTCATATTATTGGGGGGTGAATTGTTACAATGTAGGGGTTATTCTTTTTATCTTGCCATCCTCATCAAATTCCATTTTATCAATGCACACTTCTCTGTGGAACCCGGCTTTTCTGCCCATTGTTACGGCATCCGGAAACTTGAATCGATGGTAAACAATCCGCCATTCATCTTTACCCGGCAATTGCATAACTGAATGATGTCCGGTAGCAAAGATTCCCTGATCCGGTTTCTTGCAAAGGATAACCTGGCTTTCGGACGGCTCAATAGGTCCGACCGGAGATTTGGAACGTACATAACGCACTTCATAATCCACACTTCTCGTGTCGTTTTTCGACCATGTGAAATAGTAATACCCATCTCTATAGAATACATGAGCGGCCTCGCTGTAATAAGTGTCGTTCTTTATCAACAACCGTGTTGTATTGGGTTTTACGGATATCATATCATCATTCAGTTCACATACAGCCATGTAATAATTTCCCCAGTACAGATAAGTCTTGCCACTGACAGGATCGGTAAAGACATCCGGGTCTATATTCTGTCCTCTGGTCATACCCTTGGGGCGTTCTTTATCAATCAGAGGTTTTCCGGAATCTACAAAAGGTCCGGTCGGATGATCGGCGATTGCTACTCCGATTTGTTGCTCGGCTGTATAATAGTAATAATATTTGTAACTGCCGTCCTCCTGTTTCTTTTCAATGATACAGGGAGCCCATGCATTCTTTTGGGCCCATGATACATTCTTCAGATCAAGGATAACTCCTTCTTCTTTCCAGTTTAGAAGGTCATCGGAAGAAAAAGCCTTGAATAGCGTACTGCCCCAGTTCAGTATCCCGTCGGTAGTCGGATAGATATAATATTTTCCGGTTTTCTTCGAATACATCACTTCCGGATCTGCATAGAATCCCGGAAATACCGGATTTTTCTTTATGGATGCCGTAGAGACATATTTCCTTTTGTTCTGTTTCCAGTACTCCTCTAATCTTTCCACTTCCTCTGCTGTCAAATGGATGACTGCACCATGCTTGGGCGATGTAAAGTTAGTCGTTTCCATCACCCCTTCATTGAAACGTCCCAGATTTTTAAAGTTAACAAAGTCTGAAGTCTCGATGAAAGCGAAGTTGTGCGGATTGACGCTGTACACATCATACATCAGTACCCATTTGTCTTCTCCGATACGCTTCCAAACATTGGGAGCTTCACAGGCTTTGGGCTCTAAATCATACCAACGGGGATCGAATGTATAATCGCCGTTAGCTATATTCGAAACCGCATGCTTTATACCTGCTTCTCCGTCATGGGCTACGTAAAATAAGTGATATTGATCACCTATTTTCGTGATGTCTCCATCAATTGCCGAAACTTTTTCGTTGGGATATTCAAATAAAGTCCGTGGCAATGTCTCAATGGTGTCGAATTCATCATTCACATATACATAGTATAGTTTATTCGGTTCGTTCCTGAAGCGCATTGTGAAATAAATCATCAGTTTTCCTTTCTTCTCGTCAAAAGTTATTTCGGGCGCCCAGGCACAACCTATTTCACTAAGTCCTGCCGACATCTGGTCGAAGCATATGTTTGTACGTTTCCAGTTTATCAGGTCCCATGACTTCATCAATACCAGTCCGCGGTTATTTCCCCAGCCGTACTTTCCGTCCCGTTCCCATTGGGTTTCCCGGTAGCCGTCCCTTTGGGCAAAGACATGTAAGTCCGTCATAGCCATGTAGAAAGCCCCATCCGGTCCACGATAAATATGTGGGTCACGAATCCCCCTTTGATAGGCAATCGTATCTCCGGCAATTACGGGTTCACCATCATTCAAGGCGGTGAAGTTATATCCGTCATGGCTCACAGCCATATATAGACCATGTGTCTCGTCTTTATGGAAAACCATCAGATACGCACTCATATCTTTTTCTTCCGGAATGGCATTCCTGTAGCGGAATTTCCTGAATCCCGCATTTCCTTTGCCGGCGGAAAGCAATCCGATGCGCAACGCATAGAAGCCTTTATAATTGTTATGATGCAGTTGGGAGACATCTATATTCTCGGCTAAAGTGTTCCATTCTTTACCGTCTTTGCTGACCATAACCCGCATGATGTTTCCCTGATTTTGAATTTTGGCAAAGAAGCGTTTGCCTATCTTGTTGGGAAGTCCGAAGCTCTTTTCTGCATTTTGATGGATGGTAAAGCTTTTTCCGTCAGAGGTGATTCCGGCGTAAGCTTTTTCATTGTAATAGAGAATCAGACCGGCTGTATTTCCATTTCCTGTGTTTACCTCCACCTGTGTTTCATAATTCTTGTCTTCAACGGTAGCCAGCAGAAGGCGGGCATCGGCGGGAGTTTTTCCTTTAGCATTCATCCACAGTGTTTGCTGTTTGAATTTCAGGGATTGGGGAGCATATTCTTTCCAGAATGTCCATTGCAGTCCGAGATCCGGCCCATTGAAATCGTCAGATAATTCTAAACCATGTTTGATTTTCTGTTTGGGAGTGATTGGGGTAGCTGTCGACTTGGTGCGATACCAGCCATCCTGTGTCCATTCAATTGGTTCGATAAGCGTGGAACGTCCCAGAGTGTGATACCCTTTTGCATACGCATGATATACAATCCACCAGTTACCGTTTACATCGTCAATCAGTGTACCGTGTCCCTTCGACCACCAGTTATCCGTTGCACTGTAAGTATGTACCACCGGATTATAAGGAGAATTTTCCCACGGCCCTGTGACATTTTTCGAACGGGCGGAGACCACCATGTGGCTAGTTGCTGGACCTGCTGTTCCTCCTTGGGCGGAAGTCATGTAATAGTAGCCGTTCCGATAATTCAGTTTGGGCGATTCCAGACACATACATTCCGTATCCCATCCTTTGGGGTATATCCAACCCTCGTATACTTGTTTTTTTTCTCCGATGGTGCCCAATCCGTCATTTGTAAGCTGAATCACTTCTCCTTCGTTCACATATAAGTAGCGGTTTCCGTTCTCATCGACAATATGCCCTGGATCTATGCCATGTACTTTCAGGTCGGTCGGTTTGCTCCACGGACCTTTGATGTCATTGGCCCAGATCACCCAGTTGGTACCTCCTGCGGGATAATAAATGTAGTATTTCCCTTTATATTTCAACAGATCGGGAGCCATGGCAGAACCCTCGTATTCCGGCATTACCCGACATACGGGTTCCCAGTTCATTAAATCCCGAGAGTGCCAGATCAGGAATCCCGGTGCATAATAAAAGGGTGAATGAGTCATGTAATAATCTTCCCCATCGCGCATGATGGAGGGGTCAGGATAATCGCCCGGCAAGATTGCTTTTGGATATTCCTGTGCATCCGTCCGGGTTATCAACAAGGTCAGAAAAACAAAGAATAAAAGTTGTTTCATGATATTTATATTTATGTTACGTTTGAATCCGGAGTTACCTTACGCTTATTTTGCGCTCCTTATTTTGTTAATACGAATAAGAATAAATTGCACTCATTCCAATTTGAAATTATGCCGCTATAATTCGTTTTACCTGAAGGAAAGTGTATCTTTGATACTATAAATGTGGGTAGGAGGATGAGTGTTATGCTTATTTTGTTCGTACTACATTGAAAACATCCATGATAAATACTATGATGAAAAAGATATTATTGATAGTGGCATATAGCCTGATTGTTTTATATGTATCTGCCCAAAGCACATTGCCCGAAAGATATGTACCGTATATTGTAGATGCAATTTATACATCGGACGATCATGTTCGAACCAGTGGAAAAGGAGAATCTCTCACTTACCGGATGAAAACGGATACCGTTCCGCAATTGTTAGTTGTGCAGTATTCCGGTGAGAATAAGCCCGGAAAAGGGGAGAATTTCTTATTTAATATATCTGTCAATGGTACCCTCTTGTATACTGAAGGGCTCAATCGTAACCGGCACGGACTATTTGAAGTGGTATATCCCATTCCGGCGGAAGCATTGAAGAACGGAAATTCTGCACTTGTCCGCTTTGAAGCGTATGATCAGTCGGCATCTATAGGCGAGATTTATGCAGTTGCCATTGTCCGCCAAAAGCTGAAAACCGGTTTATTTGCTGATAAACAGAATTGGCAAGGGCTTACAAACGATTGGACTTGTGCTTCCGACGACACTTTTATCTATACGGAGCCTGATGGCCCCCAACATCCATATACTGACAATTCCGTGATCGACCTGATGTCTTATTATGGTCTTGAACTTAATCTGAAGTTATCCGGCACAAACGATATACCCGTTGAAATACTTGTTTCAAGTAATGCCCTGAAGTTCGGAGAACCGGAGAAAATAGACAATCCGTTTGATACCCGTAAAATCCGGTTAACCTTACAAAATCAAAAGAATGGTGCCGGCAGATTATTTATTCCTTTTTCTGTCTTTGATACTCCGAAAGCCTCACAGAGCACTATACGGCGGATTAAATCCATTGCTGTTCGTCTTTTCGGAAAGCATGGCGGTAAAGTGAAATTACTTTCTACCCGTCTGATAGAAGGAAACTCGGTGAAAGTAGTAGCCGACTCTTATTCCAAATCGGGAGAAGCCGGAGAAACAGTTGTCTATCCGGTATGGATTACTAATTGTGAATCAAAATCACAAACAGTTTCTTTTTCTATCCCTAAATATGGTTGGGAAGCTTTTCCGGTTACAGTAGAACCGGCACAAATAGAGTTGGCACCGGGTGAGAAACGGAAAGTGGAATTACAGGTGGTGGTACCGCCGGGTATTCCCGCCGGAGGCCGTGAAAAGCAGGTACTACAGATTTTACCTTCTGCCAATCCTGCTGCTGTGCAGACATCAACGTTTACCACTTTGCGCAGTATGCCACATCCGTTTACAATCCATACGACGGAAGGATGGGAAGAAGTTCGCGCGAAAGCGGAAAAATATGACTGGGCTATGGAGCGCAAAAAACGTTATGTGCAGGATGCAGAACGTTGGGGAGTGCCTTCGCGTCCTCCTTATGCTGCTAACAGTGACGGTATTCCTTATTTATGTGCGACCACTCATGAGTACGGTCTGATGAATAATGCCATTGCATGGCAGTTGACGCGTAAAACGGAATTTGCCCATAAGGTAAAGCAATTCCTGCTGATGATCAGTGATTATCAGACCGGTTTCCCGCTAACCCGGAAAGCTTCCAACCAGGCAAGTGTACAGGAAGGGCACTTCTTTCAGCATCTGGCGCAGGCTTATGATCTGATTATGGATGCCAATATCATGAACAAACAGGAAAAGGCTCAGATAGAATATACTTTCCGGCTTTATATCGACCAATATCTGCGCTACAAATCAACGGGCGGAGCTAACTGGGCGGTTTCCCAACTGACGGGAGTCTTTTTCTGCGCTTTAGCCATACAGGATTTCAACCTGGTGGACGAAGTGCTTTACGCACCTTCCTGCCTGATGGATAAGTTCCGCACTTATACAATGCCCGATGGATGGTGGTATGAGTGCACGGTCAGCTATAATCTTTGGGTCGCGAGCGAATATATACAAATAGGGTTGGCATTGAATCCTTTCGGATATTCCCTGCTGACGGAGAAATTCCCCGTTGATTATAACCTCACTCCAGAGTATGAGAGAGTCGGGGCCAATGAACGTGAAGAGAGCCGTAATCTTCATCATGGACACAGTTTCCGTATTCGCGGCCCCATTCACCAACCTTATGTCACTATCAAAATGATGTCGGATGCCCTTTTGCCTTTCCTCGATTATCGGGGCTGGATATTCGGAATCAATGACGCCACTGAACGTGAAGTGGGTGGCGACAGTTTTGAGATGGCGTACTATGCTTTCCGTGATCCGCGCTATGCTGCTTTCATACGAATGTCTCCCGGGCGGAATGATTTGATCTATGGTGTACCCGAGTTGCCCGAGGTGGAGCCGGGAGATGTCCGGGGAGCTTATGCTGACAATGCAGGAGCATTAATGTTGCGTTCCACCCAGCAGGAGCCGCGCGAAAAGATACAGGCTGTTTTGAAATATGGAACACACGGTGGTTATCACGGACATTTTGATCGTACTGCCATGCTTTCACTGATGCGTTATGGGCGTAGTTTCTACAATCCGGAGATGGTGTGGTATAGCTATGCTCCTTATATGTATAATTTCTATGTACAGAGCAGTATCTCCAAAAACATGGTTACTGTTGATTTGAAGCAGCAGGAAACAGATGACAGCAAGCGTAGCCTGTTCTATACAGGTGATTTATTTCAGGCCGGTTGTGTGGAAGGAACTGCCGCATGGAGTTATCCAGCTTATGGCGGACTGCGGCACAGTATGCGTGGACCGAGGGATTTCAAAGAGAAAACAGAGTGGGAAGCCCGTTATTTCCCCGTACCCGAAAAGCATCCCGGATTCGGAGTGCTGACAGGATTTACCGAACCTGTCTTTCAACGCAGACTGATGGTTGTGACGGACGATTATGTAGTTCTTGCAGATTATGACAAAAGTACAGAGAACAAGCAACATCGTTTCGATCTTCTTTTCCAGATAAAAGGCTTGTTAGGATTGTCCGCCGATAAGAAAGAGTTCATTTCCCATCAGGCACAATTGGATACCGATGCCCTGAGTGCCGCACCGTTAGTAACTGATATCAATCAATATTCCGTAACCGGAACTCTGAAAGCCAGTTTCCTGACCAAATTCGGTCCCGAAGCTGATAACCGGGGAACACGTATGTACGGTGAGTCGGGTAATCTCTACATGGATATTTATAATGCTTGGCCTAATATCCAACGGATTGCTTATACCGGACGTGCTCCCGAAGATCACGGAACGCAGCGCAACCTGAAGTACATGGTAGAGGGAGATGGTAAACTACTTGCCGAAGGCAGCTTCGGTGCCTGGATTCTGGGTGAAGGAAAGGTGGATGTGGATATTACGGGTATCCGGAAATTAACACTGTCTTCCGCCACTCAACATGCCAACCGCTCTAAAACTCTGTTCTGGGCAGAAGCTGTCTTGGAAACGAAAGACGGTAAACAAATCCGTCTTGCCGATCTTCCGGTTGTCAAGAACAACGTACAGGATAATCCTTTTGGGAATACTAAAGACTATGCCGATGGTCGTATCAATATCAGTGGAGAGAACTACAGTTGGGGGCTTCCTGCCGAACCTGTGAATGCAGGTTTTGAAACGCCTGCCCAATATACCTTTGATCTGGATGGACTTCAGGCTATCCGTCTGAAAACAGTTATCGGCGGAGATTATCCTCTGGGTGATGAGGCTGAAAGGCGTATTACTTTCGGGGTACGTATGGACGCTGCTCAGGTCCGTTATCTGACTGTCATAGAGCCCTTTGAGAAAGAGAATAGTGTACATTCTGTATTTGCTCCTTCGGCGGACGAGCTGATTGTGATACTGAAAGACGGCAGGGAACAACGGCTTTACTTTTCAGGAATGGAAGAGGAGGGAGGTGCACCTACTGTAAGGATGGAGGAATGGAAAGAAGGGGTACTGTTGCGTAAAGAACGTACAGGCTGTAATTGAAAAAAAAGAATACGGAGCTCATCGCGGGCTCCGTATTCACGAGATGAAAAGGATTGGAAAAAACAGGTATGTATATATTGGTTAGATG
>ENA-OYCN01000694-OYCN01000694.1-human-gut-metagenome-genome-assembly--contig:-NODE-694-length-16229-cov-23.459256_pt1 | contig 16229 bp, 11 predicted proteins | sample MGYA00244665_ERZ652871 | MGnify/ENA primary metagenome ERZ652871 (study PRJEB26926, sample SAMN06164731) | human gut metagenome | biome: ENVO:00009003; feature: ENVO:2100002; material: ENVO:00002003...
CGAGATGACGTCGAGTCTCGTGGGCTCGGAGATGTGTATAAGAGACAGATTAATACCTAGATATTTAGTCCAAGTATAATGTTTACGTTTACTAATATAATTAAGATTATCATCATTAATATGAGCTTCTTCTTCAAAACTTACATCTTTATAAGCATCATGTTGTTTAATATGAAATAGTCTTATAATAAGATATTCAACACCATACCATATATAGAAAAAGATATATAACATCTCTTTCATTTGTTCTGTATGAATAGCTTCATGATTAAGTTCTTTATTACTTAATTCTCCTTTAGTAAATATAATACCAAAAATATTAATAGCTTTATAACCATTAAAAGGAAAATGTTTAGTCTTAATAACTCTCATAACTTTACTATTTTGAAATTTAATATTGTAAATATTTATGTACGTTCATAGAGCCACTTTTTAGGCTCATAACAAAACTTTCATTAAATCATGTACAGTTAATCAGCTAGGTTTAAAACTAGCCAAATTCGGCAAGCTATACTCCCCGTAGAGGATGGAGCAGGCTTGAATCAGTCAATCAAACCTAGCTAATCAATCTCATACAATCTTAACCAATAGTATTATCAATATCTTTATAACCAACTCCAAGTTTCTTTAGAATAGGACTAACAACCCAACTCCAAAACACAGGAGAAAGTATAGCACTATTAACAAGCATAATAGTATTATCATACCCAGATGCAATATAAATCATAGCCATAGTAAAAATACTTATTACTAATACACATCGTTTTTGCCAAGTAGGAACTTTATTATCACCATTAAAGTAATCAATAACTTTAATAATAATATAAGTTAGAACATTAACAATAAACATAAATCCAAAGTCAAAATTACTAATAATACCATCTACAATTACATCAATAAATTTGTCCATACTAAAATTTAGATAAATAAAAAAAGGGAACTATTAATACCAAGAGTTAAACCTGCATTAGCTTTACCGTTTACATCACGACGATTACCACCGTCATAATTCATCCCAGCACCATTATAGCCCTCTGGAACAACTTTCACTTTTTCAATTACTTGCATAATAAATTAAGGTTTAAGTTAAAAAAATAGATTAATACTTGTAGTTTGAACTACATAATCTATAACGCTTAAACCGTTATCTTTGCTTGGTCATTAACATTAATTTAACTTTCAATAGGACTATATATTGTCAATTCACCAATTTTATTAAGTTTAGTATATTTTATTTCACCTATTGAAGTCTTACCATCATCAGCTTTGCCACCTTGTGTACCAACATAACATTGAATAGTTTGTTGTCCTCTAAATTCAGAATTACCTGCAACAAAACCAAATCTAAATTTATAGTTATCAGTATAATTATCATTATAAACAGTGTCATCTTCATTTAACAAAACTGTATGATATTCATAACTATAATTATCATCACTAGTTATATTAAGAGTTGGCTTATCAAGAGTTAAAGGAGTACCAGTTGTATTAACTTGATTATTCCAAACTTTATATTTATCATTAGGTTGATTTTCATACCAACAATAACCATCACGATGAATATAACCACCACCATGACGAATTATTTTAATATTATCTAAACCAATAGTTTTATCATTAACAGGATTAATTCTAAAATATTTTACTTCATTATTAGATTTAGCAACTCTTTTAATAACTTCACCATACCAACATTCTTTATAACCACCATGTCCATCAGGCATATTAATAGTTCCATTAGCCAAAGGAAAAATAAACATTCCTCTATTATCAACATCAATTTCATGATTCTTTAATTGCCAAGCATGAACAATAACTCCACCTTTATAAGCAGTACATTCAACAGTAACATGACCTCTACTCAAACTTCCAAACCAATTAGCACAAAGATTCATTTTCATTATATCAGGCATTTTATCTTCAAGGTCAATCATAGATTCAATATTAAACATAACACATTCAGCACCTGAGTCAGTATTATCGCCACCCCAATATAGATAAGGAATTTGACTTAAATTCCAAGACCAACCAACAGCTACATAATTTAAACTATTAATAGGAGAATTAACATAATATGATTTAGTATCCAAATCTCGACCATCATCACTACCCCAAATGTATCTAAGTTGGACACTAGTAAAATCACTAAAATGAATAACAGAAGTAGGCCAAATATGATTAGCACCATCATAAACATGAGCAATATTACTTTGACCTACTGTCCGTTTCTTAAGAGGTTGAGCAATTCCTCCTTGACGTCCAAGAGTTAAACTCATTATTCATCAATAATATTATAAGTCATTCCAGCAACTGGGGTAATAGTTGCATATTGGGTAGCAGTTCCTGTCCAAATTGGAAGACTAAGTTTATTATTATTTGCACTAGGCATAGTCATATTAACTCCACATCCATCATTAATAGCTTTTTGAATCTTATCAAGATTAACACTATTAGTAATAGTTTGATTTATTTCTTTTTTAAAGTTATTAAATGTATCATTAGTAACATATCCATTAAGCAAATTATTAACTTCTTCTTTATTATAAGTTTCAGACTTAGTATAATAATTTTTAAGTAAATTATTAATTTCTTGTTTAGTATAACTATCAAATGAAGAAGTATCTCCCATTACTCTCCATTCAGTACCATTCCAATAACAAATCTTTCCATTACGATATTCAATCTGACCTTTAGCCCAATTACTACAAGTTACATTAGGAAGATATTCAGACTCTTCACCAACCATACCTGTAAGTTTACATTTATTTAAATTAATAGTACCATTCTCAATAATACCACCTTCAAATACAAGTTCACAACCAACAGGCATTGTAATAGTTTTACCACTTAAATCAAAAGCATAACGAATAATATAACGAGTATTTTCTTCGTTAACCATATCTTGAGTAAGAACAGCTTTATAATTAAGATAAATATTATTCTTAACTTGAACTAGATTTTCTTCATTAAAATAATATTTAATATTATCTACCGAATTAACATATATAATACCAAGTCTTGGACGTTCATCAGAAAGACAAGTATTATAAATATTATAATCTTCACTATTTCCATATACAGGAGTGTTGACCCCCCGTAGAGGATGAACTCTATCAGTAGGTTCTACAATAGTCCATCTAGTATAATAATTATAAAAACCAACTCCATCATGAACAGTCTTAACTCTAAGAACAAATAATTTATGATATGTATCATAATAAATACCAGCAGTATTACCTAAATCTGTTCTAATAACTTCATACTTATCAGTATTAAGAATTATTTGACCATAGTGTTCACAATAAGTATCATCAAGAAAACCATCAAATAAAAGCTGTTCTGCATTACCTGCATCATCCTCCACGGGGAGTAAGACCTTGCGAATTATTTTATATCCTTTACCACTTTTATATTCAGGCTCATAAGGTCTATCTTTAAGACTAAGACGATTAACATTACAGCAACCAGGACTTAATCTTATAGTAATATCTTCTTCATCGGGATAATTAATAATATTAACTTTACCATCTCCAGCAATCATTTGTTTAAGAGCTTCATTAAGCATATCCCAATCAATAGTTCCATCAGCAATTGGAATCTTAGCACCATTCTCTTCAAGATACTTCTCACTAAGAATTTTTGTCCAATTATCATCAGAAACCCAACTAGTTTCAACACCAGCTTGAAGATTACTACCTATATAACTTTCAGTTACAGATAGATTATGTTCAGCATCATAATAACTAATAGTAAGACTATTACGTCTAAAAATAGCAGGAACAGCTTTACGAGTATTAACTCTAGTTCCTTGATATGGAATCCATAAATGATTAAACCTAGAAAGAACAACAGTTAAATCATTGTTTGTATCTTTGTCAAGAATATTTTGAAGATAAGTAATAGGAAATACTTTATCATAACTATTCTGACCTAGTTTTTCATATAGTTGTTTATTGTTCATAATTATGTGATTAATTTAAATAACTTTAATGAGTAAATAAACAATATAAGCATTAGCAATATTGTTATATTAAATAGTATTCTTATTATGGTTTAATTAAAACTCTTACATTAAACACTGTACTATTAGAAGTTATAGTAAATTGACATAATATAGTAAATGAAGAAGTAGTTGTATTAGCAGTAACACTAATAATATTATTACTATTAGATACAGAAACATTATTCATAGGTGTGCTAACACTACTTAAAGTGCAAGTATATTTACTACCATCGCCATCTTTATTTTCAAACCAAAATTGTAATTTACCAGTGTTCATTATAGCAACATTAGTAGGAATATATACATAAACACTAATAGGAGTTTTTTTAATATCATTATAACTTGCTTCTCCTTTATATATTGAATCTACATTTTGGCTATCTAAATAAATAGGTAAAGCAACATTTTGACTAGTAAAATAATCATTTTTAATAACAAGTCTACCACGTAAAGTATTTGCGGCTTGTGTATTTCGGATAGTAGTATTATTAGAACCTAACCATCTCCAATTAAAATACCAAGTACGAGCACTACTACTTAAATTAGCGGGAACAACAGAACTAAACATAATTATATTATTACTACCTGTATCTTCAACAGTAGTTGTACAGTTAGATTGACTTACAATAGCTACATCTTTTGCACTAGCATAAGTAGTATCTGTTCCACCACTACCACTAACACCATTCCAAGTCCATGGTTGTGTTTTACGAAGTCTACAATAAGTAATAATTGTATCACCTCCAGAAATAACAGGTTCACCTCCAATATCATGTGTTACAGGATAACTAGTATAATCTGTATAATTAGATGAATTTCTATCATAAATATCAGTATGATATGTCATTTTGCCTATAACTTTACTACCAGCAGATTGTGTAATATTAATTGATTTACTAACTCCACTATAAGTTGCAGTAACAGTTGTACTTCTACTTGTTGTAGCAGTTCTATTACCATAAGTAAGTTTACTTCCACTAGTAGTACCACTTAATGTACCATCTCCAGATTTAGTTAAAGTTGGACTACCATTTTCAGTTTCAGGAAAATTCTGTCCAACTCCATTCCAAGTATATTGTCTACTACGAACAGCACTACAAGTAATAGTAGAACTGCCTCCAGTAGCAGTAATATTAGTAGAACTAGCAGAAATACTTACTGACCATCCAGACCAACTACCATAAACTTTACTACCAGCTCTTTGTTCAATATCACAAAAATTAATAGCACCATTATAATTTGCAGTAACTCTAGTTCTTCTAACACTTGTACTAGTATTATTACTATAACTTAAAGTACTACCACTTAAAGTTCCACCACCACTTCCTGCACTAAGACTTGGAGTAGCATTTTCTCTTTCAGTTCCGCCTGAGCCAACAACTCCATTCCAATTCCAGTTTCTAGAACGAGAAGCACCATAATTAATAGTAACAGAACCTCCTGTTGCTGGAACAGTATAACTACTAGCATTACAATATACAGACCAACTAGACCAACTTTCATACCATTTACTACCAGCAGATTGACTAATAGTTATATCTTTAGTTGTACTATCAATAGTTGCTCTAAATACAGAACTACGGGAACTAGTAGAAGTATTATTACCATAACTAACAGTATAACCACTTAAAGAAGCTGCACCATTAGCTTTACTTAATGTAGGAGAACCACTAGCATTTTCAGTATAAGTTGTTCCTGTACCATTCCATTGCCAAGTACGACTTCTAGTAGCAGAAGTAGATAATGTAGCATTTCCACCAGCAGCAGCAATAGTTGTTACATTAGCACTTAAACTAATAGACCATGCTCCCCAACTACTATAAGTTTTAGAACCAGCATTTTGAGTTACAGTAGTATCTTTAGTTACAGAATCCATTGTAGCTCTAATAACTGTACTTCTAGCACTTGTAGAAGTATTATTATCATAAGTTACTTTATTACTAGCAAAAGAACCAGCACCACTAATTTTACTAAGAGTAGGAGTTCCAGTTCCTGTTTCAGTTCCACCACTTCCACTAACTCCGTTCCATGTCCAAGTTCTTGTTCTACTTGCAGAAGTAGTTATATTTGAACTACCTCCACTAGGAGCAACATTTCCACTATTAGAAATATTAACTGTCCATGCAGACCAAGCACTATATTGTTTAGTCCCAGCAGATTGACTAATAGTTATATCTTTAGTAGTTGAATCAATAGTAGCACGAATAACAGTTGATTTACCGCTTGTACTAGTATTATTTCCATAAGTAACTTTAGGGCTAGTCCAATTACCATCACCACTAATTTTACTTAATGCAGGACTTCCATTTCCAGTTTCTGTACCACCAGAACCGGCAACACCATTCCATGTATAACTTCTAGTTCTACTAGCACTAGTTGATATAGTAGCTGTTCCACCTGTTGCTCCAATACTAGTTTTATCAGCACTAATATTAACAGTCCAACTAGACCAATTACCATAAACTTTAGCTCCAGCTGATTGTGTTATAGTAATAGATTTAGAAACACTATTGCTAGTAGCAGTAATAGTTATACTACGACTATTTGTTGTAGTATTATTACTAGCAGTAACCGTTTTACCGCTTAAAGTAAATCCGCCAGCACTACCACTAAGTGTGGGTGTAGCAGTTTCTGTATCAGTATGTGTAGTACCAACTCCATTCCAAGTCCAAGTACGAGAACGACTAGCATTAGTAGTTATCGTAGATGAACCACCACTTGCAGCTATCGTTTGCGTGCTTGCCGAGATAGAAACAGCCCAAGCAGACCACGCTGAATACACTTTTGCGCCTGCCTGCTGTGTTATCGTAACCGTTTTGGACAATCCTACATAACTAGCTGTAAGTGTCGCTGAACGGGCTGAAACGCTTTCGTTTGATGTAAATTTTATTTGATTTCCACTAAGACTAGCACTACCACTAATACTAAGAGTAGGAGTAGCAGTTTCACTATAAACAGTACCAGTGTTATTCCATTTATAAGTTCTACGAGCAATATTAGCTGTAACTGTTCTAGTACCACCTTTAGCTTCAACACTAGTTCCATCAGTTTGTAAATCTAGTACCCAATTAGTATAAACTTTAGCACCAGCAGCTTGATTTAAAGCACCACTAGCTTGCTTAGTCTGACTATTCTCTAAAGTAAATATAACAGTTAAAGTTCCACTTTTAGTATTAGTAGATTCATTATTAGGTATAATTAGTACATTATTACTTATACTACCTAAAGTAGTAGAACTAGTAAAGCTAGCAGTAAGATTAACAACAGTTTCAATCCAAGTTCCAGCATAAGTAGAACCTTTGGTTATACTCCCCGTGGAGGATGCATAGTCAGTTCTCTTATATCCATTCTTAACAGAACTAGTAGGAAGTTTTAAATCATAACTTCCACCAGTATTAGTAATAGCACTATCAACTACTGTTAATGTACTAGTATCATATATACTAGCTTTACTACCTTTAAACGTAACAGTATAACTATCTTTAGCTTCTGTATCATCAATTAATACAACTAACTTACCATTAGTTATAACTCCTTTTTCTATTCCATCAAATAAAACTTTAACTCCATCAGTAGGAAAAGTAACAGTATAAGATATAAATCTTTGTTCCCATTCTAATTCTACATTATGAGTTATAGGTAAATAACCACTGTTACCACTAATAGTTTGAGATTTATAATGTTCAGCAGTAATATTAGCAGTATAATCAGTCTTAACAGGAATAGTAAATACAAATTTAGTATTATTTTCACTTATAACAGGAGTATAACCATTAATAGTAACAGTTCCGGAAACATTTAATTTAAACGTAATAGTAATTTCAGTATTCTCTGGATAAACAAGTTTAGAACCTTGATATATTTCAAATACATCTATACTACCAAGTTTAATATCATGTATTCCAATATCTCCTTGATATATAGCCATAACTTAAGCGTCTGATTTAACTATATAAGTAGTATTGTTATCTTTTTGTGCAATAGCTGCATATTGAGTAGCAGTACCAACCCATATTTTAGGATTAACTATTGGCTCAATAGTAAGATTAGATAATCTATAAAGAGTTTGGTCAACTATTTGAATAGTATTATAAACATAAGAACCATCTTCGGATAAAGCAACATGATGAATAGCATTAGCATTGCTCCATTGAATAATTATAATATTATCTGTATATCTAACATTAAATGTTTCATATTTATCATTATGAAATACAGAATTAGGTTTACCAATAGCTGTAACAAATTCAGCAAAATTAGTAAAAATAGAATTAATAGCAGCCAATACTTCTTCTTTATTACCATTATTTGTTAATAATATAGTAATACTTCCAATATTATAAGATTGAATGATTTGATTACTATTTATAGCTACAAAAGTATTAATACGTTTTGTTTCTTCACCTCCAACTCTAGTTAAACCTTTATTCCAACTTAAATCAATTTTATTAATTCCACCACCATTAGAAGAAAAATAAGTAATCGTAGCACTAATGCTATTATTACCTATATTAATTCTATCAAAATTAATTCTACTATTGTTATTATCAACAGCAATAATACTTCCGCCTTTTAATAATATTTCTTTTACTTCATCAAAAGTTTTATCACAAGTAAAATCTTTTTGTCCATTAATATATATTTCAGTAGGAACAGTAACAACTACACCATAAACAGGAATAAATCCTTCAGGTGTACTTTTTCTTTCATATAATTGTTGATTAATATCTTGCATAACTTTATAAACTTTAAATGGTGGCACTTATTCAGTACCACCATGATTAATATTAAGTTGTTTTCTTTTTAATAACAAGTTCATAACCAGCAGGAATTAAAGCTTTAATAGCATCAGCAATAGCTTTATCAACTTCCGCTTTAGTATAAGTATTTTCTACTGTTGGTACATTATTAAACTTATTATTAATTTCTTCTTTAGTATAAACATTATTACTAAGTTTAGTAATTTGATTAGGTAAAGTTTCATCAAGTTTAACTTTATCAGCAGATGACATACTACCATTAGCAGTTTTACTAGCATTATTTAAAACAAGACCAAAAGGAGTTTTATCAATATATAAATTTGTATTATTACTTTTAACAGATTTACTATATATAATTTTAAGTCCTTCTGTTGTTTGGTCAACTCTATCTAGTCTAATAATAAATTCACTAGATAAACTATTAACGATATCAGTAGTTTTCTTACCTTTACCACCATCATAAGCAGTACCTGTAACTTCGCCTAAAGCTAAAGTTTCAGATATAACTGAATATTTAGTTCCAGACCAACGATAGGTCTTACCACTATAATCAGTACTTTCACTTATATCAACATAAATTTTACCTTTTTCAGGAGTATAATACACAGGAGCATCTTCTATATATTTTTCAGCAAAATGAGTTTCATTAACGTAATATCCTTCAAGAACATCGTCAACATAACTTGGTAATTGACTTGCTGGGACTTTACCATCTTCATCAAGACTAGCAATACCATTTGCTGCACCACGTTTAGCTTCAATAGCTTCATTACATAATTGAATAATCTTCTCTTTAATAATAGGATAATTATCTATATTATTAAGGATATGTTCAACTGTAGATTCAACCTTATTCTCAATAACAACTTTAAGATTAGGATGATTATCAATATTATCAAAGATATTTTCTATATTACCTTTAATAACATTAAGTAGTTCAGTAAAGTTATTAATATGTTCAAATATATAAGTAACTCTAGCTTCTACTTTAGTTTCAATAAGATTCTTAAGAATAGGAAATCTATCAATATTATTGAAAATATAATCAACTCTACTATTTACAGCATTATTAATACAAGTAACAAGAGCAGGATAATTATTAATATTAGCAAATATATTCTTAACACAATTACAAACTAAATCAGAAAGAATACCAATAAGTTCAGGATAATTATTAATATTATTAAATATATAGTCAACACGTTCATTAATATTATTTTGTATAGCTTCCTGTAATTCCGGATATTGACCAATATTCTTAAATATATCAACTACTTTATTAACAGTATTAGTAATAATAAGATTTTTAATAGCAGGATAATTATCAATATTATTAAATATATTACCAATAGTAGTTTCTACATGAGAATTAATAGCATTAGTTATGAATTGATTAAGAGCAGGATAAGAAGAAATATTATTAAAGATAGATTCAGTCCATTGTTTAATATATTGATTAAATATCTCTTTAAGCTCAGGATATTCATTAATATTATTAAATATATCTCTAATAATAATAGGCAAACTTTCAATTGTACTATTCTTAATAATTTCAACTAGTTTAGGATAATTATTAATATTATTAAACACATTAATAACAAAATCATTAATAAAACTAGTAATAATATCAAGAAAGTCTTTATAATCACCTATATTAGTAAATATCTCTTCAAGTGCTTCTGCTAAATCTTTAATAACAGTATCAAAAGACCATCCTTCCCAATTAGCAGGATTAGTCCAAGCAACATCACTAATATCATCACTATTATATCGTTGTGTCCAATTAATATTAGTTGCGTCACGATAAGTAATAATATATCCTTTACGACGGTAAATTTTATCAAGTTTATTAACAGTATCAGCAAAAGTACCTTCCCAAGTTAAATAAACACTATTACAAGCAGCAAGTATTCTATCAAGTCTAGTACCAGTTAAACCATCAAATACAGCTTGTATAACAGTTAAAGGATATATATTATATCTAGTATCATTTTCTTCACAATACTTATCTAGTATATGAATTGGCATATTGCCCTCTTTATCACATTGAACTTTACTAGGGTCAAAAGATTGACAATTAGTACCAACAAAAACATTTTCTTCTTTAGCCATAATTACCACGGATTAGAAACACGTTTAATATAATGTAAAGCAATAGTAGGCATAAGTTTATTAATAGCAAGATAATCACCTGTCCATCTATTACCACTTATTTGACTCCAAGTCATTTCACCATTATTACTAATATTAGGTCCAGTCATATACCAATTAGTAGAACGATTAATGCCAAGATTATCAAATCTATTTCTATCAGTACCATAAGGATAACCATTTTTAACATCACCATCTAAATCACCTGATATAAATCTCCAGTTACTAGGTGCTATAACTTGATGGTTATTATCGCCGGATTTAGTTTTACCAACAGCAACAGCATGTTGATGAAGAGGTAAATCAGTACCACCAATATAAAACGTATATGCACTTACATTACGACCCGGAGCAGCAGGGTCATATGTATCTTTAATATTTTCAAGAACTGTTTTCCAATCAAGATTTCCTTGTTTAGGATTATTATAAATATTAATACCATTAGGTATATAACCCATAACAAAACGTCCTTGTGCAGCAGTATAAACTTCCCAACCATTAGGAGGAGTTGAAGTATCCCAAAGCATAATAGAACCAATAGGAACAACAGCAGCAATCCAAGCGTGAATTTGACTAGCAGCAACTCCACCACCTTGTCCACTTCCACCGCCTTGTCCAAATCCTTCTCCAACTAATTTATTTTTAATATCAGTATAAAGAGAATTAAAATCTACATCAAGTCTACTAGGTTTAGTTTCACTATCTGCAAATTTATTCATAACAAGATACTTACCTGTTCTAGCTTCACCAAGTTGAGTAACAGACATGACATTATGAGTGCCATCTCCACCAGAGCCACCACCTCCTTCAAGACCAGCAATAATATCATTAATTTCTTGCTTAGTATAATAATTATTAAGTATAGAATTAATAATATTACGTACTTCTTCTTCAGTTAGTCCACCACCGCCAGAACCTCCACCGGCAGCATTAATAGTAATAGTACCATCATCATTTTCAACAAAAGTAATATTAGTACCCGGTCTAATCTTATTTTTAAACATTGATACATAATTACTTTCAAAATATTGTTTATACTCATTACTGATATTACTACCACTTTGATTTATTTTATTAAGAATTTCTTCAATCTTATTATTAATATATTGCTCAAGATTATTAATACTACCTTCTACACTACTATTTAAATCTCCAATCTTATTATAAATATCTTCAAATTTAGCATTATATTCAGTAATAAGATTATTAATTATAGTATTAATATCAGTTATATCTTGTTGTAATTCAGATATTTGTTGGTCATGAATTTCAAGATGGTCATTAATCTTTTTAAGTTCTGCAAGAAGCCAAGCATAAAACTTTTCCATCTCTTCTCTTAACTTCTCTAAGAAAGCTTCAAATTCAGCACGAGTAAGATATACAGATAAATCAAAACCCATACTTACCCATTTTTCACCATCCCAAAACCAATAAAAATCATTAGTATAAGCTCCATCCCAACCAACAATTTCAACTTGTTTATTATCTTCACCTAAATCAAGAGGATGATAAAGTATTTGACCAACAGCCCAATTTCCATCAAGAGATATAGATTCTTTATCAAACATATCTTCTTGACGATAATTACTAAGAAGTCTGCATTGATTTAATTTAACTGCACCATCATACATTCTACCACCTCTCCAAAGAATAATACTATTATCTGGAAGTTCAATAGTTTGTCCAGCTAAACAATAATCATATTGAAGTATATAAATAGTATTAGGCTCGTTAATCATATCTTGAGTAAGAGTATTAACACCACTAATCATATTCTTACGAAGATATTTACGAGCCTTTCCACTATAATCATTTGTATTATAGTCTTTATCTGCAAATTTAAGAAGATTATCAACAACTGTTAAATCTTCTTCATCAGCTGCATTAGTAATCTGTGAAGCAGTAAACATTTGTTTAACAGATTCACTAAGCATTTCAGGAGTAATCTGGCCTTCAAGTATTTGAACAGCATTATCTTCAAAATACTGTTTAAGTACTTGTGCCATATAATTAACTACAACATTACGACGAAGATAATTATCTTGAATATTAATACCAAATTCATCAGCAACTGCACGTTCAGCAATCGCTCTTGGAAACATACCACTAAACGATTCTACAAATTTAGAACCAATTTCAGAATCAGCTTCAAGATGCCATTTCTTTGCATTAGTAACAGGAGTTATTTCATCAAGAATATAACTCTTTTTAGTTTCAATAACATAAACTTCACAACCTACTCCAATCTGTTCCCAAGTAAGAGCATCTCTATCTTCCATTGTAGATACTACAATTCTAGCAGCTTTAAGACCTCTTTGAACAACAGCAATAAGTTCTAGTATTTCTTTCTTGAAAGTTTCATAATCAATAACTAAATCTTCTCGAAGTTTAGCAATAGGTTGCCAATACTCTTCATTAGATAAAGGAATACCAGCAGGAACAGCTTTACGAGATATATAGCTAGCATAGAAACCATCATGAACTATACATAGTCTTTCATAAGGTCTATCATTCCATTGACCATTACAAGTAAGACTAACTTTACCAAGTTCTTCTTCTATTGTTTTCATACATTCTCTAGGTTTACTAAATTCATAGTGTAGACCCCCCGTAGAGGATGGAACACATTCACATTATTCATTATCATAATCAACATCACTAAGACTATAAGTTTCATTATATTCTTTACCTTCTTCTTTTTTCTCCCAAAGTTTACCAGTTTCAGGGTCAACATAAAATTTAGGAGCATCTCCACAACTAACTATTGCATGAATTTTACCTTCTTCATCAACAGGAAGCGTAATAGAACCACTATACTGAACTTGTTCACTACCTTCATAAATAATATTAAGTTGACCTTTAATATATTTAAGAAGAGTTTCAGCAAGTTTATCTTGACCAAGTTGATATGCTGCCATAGCAGATTGAAACATATTCCAACAAGTAACAATATTTTTATTATTACCTTTACAAGTAGCAGAACAATCATTAAGCATATCAAGTCCATATTGTGCCATAAGAACTAATAGTTTATGATAAACACAAACATATTTGCTAGGAACAGTCATATAAACATATTGAGGATTAATCTCAACTTGTTCAGTTCCATCAGCTTTTACATAGACACCATTAACATAATTATCATCTATTTGTTCACTCATTCTAGCATCAAGTTATTGTATGAATTAATAATTGATTTTTGTTGCTCATCAGAAAGCAATTCTAAGGCTTCTAGTGCTTGAATTAAAATTTGCCCTTGTGTTAGTTTGCACCAATTTTTTTCGTTCAATGGGAAGCCTAATTCTGCTATTCTCACCTGTTTTTCAGCCATGCTTGCAATACGCAATTGCATCTCTTTCGATAGCTGTTTTGGATTATTAATATAACCTCTTATCATAATACCATCTTATTTAAATGCCTTATTAATAATATAAGCAGTATAATCATTAACTCTAATATCAATACGTTTATTAAACGCAAGAATACGTTGATTAGAATCAAGATTTTTATTATAGACAATATTTATAATATCACCATAAATATCTTCTTTCCATTCTTCTTTCATATAATGACTAAGATAATCTTCATCACCACGATACATATTAAGTTTAGAATAAGCATCATAATAAACACTATTAACTAAATGTCTAGCGTTATATTCTATTTGGTCACGATTATTATCAATATTATTAGTAATAATAGTTGAAGCAACAAACTTTGCACATTCCGAAGCTGCATTAACAATAGTAATAGAAATAACAGCTTTAGATTTTTCTCTATCTTTTTCAATAATATCTCTAGTAACTATATTAAGAAGTTTGGCAATATCATCTAAAGGATTTCTTTTGTTATTATCAATTATCTTATTAATTATAAGATAAATAACAATAACAATACCGGGAATAAGACCTTGTTCAAAGGCATTTTGAATTAATTCCATTTTTATAGATACAAGAATAGGGACTATCAGTATCAACACTAATGCTAATACCAATAGCCCCTATTCGATTAATATTACCTAATATTTACCTAATCGAGTCGGGTAATAGGTTATGCTTTCTCTTCAGTAGCAATAGCTTTAAGGATAGTTTCAACAGTTGCAATAGCATCAGCTCCAGTAGGGAATGCTATTTGTACAATCTGATGAACAACTTCATCTCTAGTTTTCATTTCACGTGGAACAGCAAAACGAAGAGTAAAGATAGTATATCCAGCATCTGCACTATCAGGTTGTTTCAAAGGATTAAGCGGATATGTAGGATACAGTTCAGTATAAGTATCTCGATAAGTATATTCGATACCAGCATCGGCAGCAGCTTTATTAGCCAAATCAGTAATATAAGCCGCATCTCCATATGCAGGAAAACCGTGAGTTGTAACTATAACAGCTGTACCAACTAATTCATCAGCACCAAGAATTTCATAATCAATACCTTTAGACTCAGCAGTTAAAATAATTTTAGCCTCAGCAACAGTTGCTTTAATACCATGTCCAACAGTATTATTATTAATTTGGTTAGCTAATTTCTTTGCTACATCATTAGCAGTAGGATTAAGACCAGTATGAATGGTAGCAGTCCAACGATTACGTTCATTGAACTTTAATCCTTTTTTCACAATCATAATAGAATAATCAGAATAAGCATTTACATCTCCGATAGTAAGATTAGCAGAGAAAGTAGTAGCAGTTTGATAAACACCTTTAACAAAAGTAAGATGTTTCTTATAAGCTGGAAGAACTACTGGACCATTTGCTTCACGACCAAGATTAATGTAAAACTTATCGGTAATCTTAGTACCGTTAGCGTCAATAGTTTCCTCGCCATCAGCAAGACAAGTAAAAGCAACCGCTCCAGCAGCAAGAGGTAAGTCTGCTCCATAAGCGACTTTGCCCGCCAACAAAAACTGTCTCATTTTTAATTTAATTTAGAGTTTAACTTTGTTTATCAGCTCCATTAGAAGTAGCACCAATACTAGCAAGATAAATCTGTACTGCACGCATAACTATTTCCATATGTAAATAAGGAGGTAAATCACAATTAACCCAATCTTCTTCTCTATCTTCATCAAACTTAACTTTAGCAGGTTCTTTGATATAAAGATATTTAACTAATTGAGGTTTAACTGTATTGTTACGCCCAGTATATATATTAACATTAATACCAGATTCATCTCCAAATATAGTAACTATCGGAGCATCTTTCGCAGCACGATTACAAAAATCTCTTAGCGTTTGACCTAAATCTTCAGCCTCAATAATTCTGCAATCATAAATTGTCTTGCCATTATAACTAACTTGAAAGCCTGTATATAGC
>ENA-OYCN01000706-OYCN01000706.1-human-gut-metagenome-genome-assembly--contig:-NODE-706-length-16016-cov-11.980139_pt1 | contig 16016 bp, 9 predicted proteins | sample MGYA00244665_ERZ652871 | MGnify/ENA primary metagenome ERZ652871 (study PRJEB26926, sample SAMN06164731) | human gut metagenome | biome: ENVO:00009003; feature: ENVO:2100002; material: ENVO:00002003...
AGCATATCAAGACTCAGACAGGAGATTTCCAGAAATACATCGATAACTATAAAGAAAGCTTGCGTAATCTCGGTAAGTGTGGCGTAAACATCGTAACCTACAACTTCATGCCTGTACTGGACTGGACGCGTACCGACCTCGCTTACGAACTGCCCGACGGCAGCCGCGCCCTGCGTTTCGAACGTGCCGCTTTCATCGCCTTCGACCTCTTCCTGCTGAAGCGCCCCGGCGCCGAAAACGACTACACCGACGAAGAGAAGGCCAAGGCTAAAGCTCGTTTTGAGCAAATGACGGATGCCGACAAGCAACTGCTCATCCGCAACATGATTGCCGGACTGCCCGGTTCGGAAGAGAGCTTCACACTGGAGCAATTCCAGCAGGAACTCGACCGCTACAAAGACATCACACCTGAAAAGCTGCGTGCCAACTTGATTTACTTCTTGCAGGAAATCACTCCGGTTGCCGACGAAGCCGGTGTAGAGCTGGTTATCCATCCGGATGATCCCCCCTGCTCCATCCTCGGCCTGCCGCGCATTATGAGCAGCGCTGCCGATTTCCAGGCACTGATAGATGCCGTTCCCAACAAGAGCAACGGACTTTGTCTTTGCACCGGTTCGCTCGGTGTAAGCAGTTCCAACGACCTGGAAGGCATGATGAAGCAATTCGGTGACCGTATCAACTTCGTCCACTTCCGCAGCACACAGCGTGACGCAGAAGGCAACTTCTACGAAGCCAACCACCTGGAAGGTGATGTGGATATGTATCACGTCATGAAAGCTTTCCTCGAACTGCAACAGAAGAGACAAGTATCCATCCCCATGCGTCCCGACCACGGACACCAGATGGTGGACGACCTGAAGAAGAAAACCAATCCGGGATACTCCTGCATCGGCCGCCTGCGCGGACTGGCAGAACTGCGCGGACTGGAAATGGGTATCGCAAAGTCTATCTTTAAGGATTCCCATTAAGCAGTCTCAACCACCTGACGCGTCCATACTATTAATTACGGGCTACAAGGCACCTATCATTCGTGCCTGTAGCCCGTAACTAATTATAAACTATTCTATCGGTGAATTTATATTATTCTACCTACTCAATAGTTTCATTTTGACACTTTGCTTTTTATGCATAACGAGAATGCCATATTTCCGTCCCGTTGCAGGGAAGAACAAAAAGAAACGAACGAATATCGGCATTTCACTGGTTGACAGCGCAATACAGAAATACATACAACTCTAATAAAAGAAAAACAGACGGTCTGTAAGCTAAAAACAGATGGTCTGTCTTCCATATATAGACCGTTCGTCTCCCATCTATAGATAGTTCGCATCAGATATATAGATTATTCATGTCCCATCTATAGATTGTTCGCGTTCCATCCATAGTTCCTTTGTGAAAGAAGTATAGTTTCTTGCATACGTATTGCATATACAGCTTGTTTTATGCAAAAAACATGGATGTATATTCTGCATATTATGCATCCGGAATCTATTTCGGATATTTTCGGAAAAGCCTCTGTCACTAAAAGAATCATTCCGGTTACTTTTTGTCCGGAATAAAGCGTAACGAGCTTCACTTCTGTACGAATCAGAACCTAAAAAGAATGCGGAGCCACCTAAAGTACTCCGCATTCACAAGATAAAAAGAGGAAGGAGGACATATACACAATACTATATGTCACTTGTTCACCTTCAAAAGATACGTTTTTTTCATATTCAACGTTCAAATATCTCTATGTTTTTATTCCAAGCTTAAAGAATATCAAATTAAATCGCTACAGCTTCTTCTTACAAAAAGGTTCACATACCTTTCATCAAGCACCTTCCACGATACCGGCAACGTATAGGTAAAATCTACCTTATCACCAGTATGAATCATCATTACCGGGGAGTATTCTCCCGGCTCCAAATTAGGCAGGATCACCAACACCTCTGTGTCGGTATACTTAAACACTCTTTTAACATGTATCAATGTGCCCTTATCGGAGACGGGAGAAAGACCCAAGTAAATAGTTCCAAGTGAAGATAGACACAGGTTTTCACCTGTAATAACGACCGGAGCATTCGGAGTAATCGTGCCATTACGCAAACCCGTCAACGGATCGTACACTTCCTTAATAACAGGAACCTTTCTTCCGAAAATCATCGAGGTTCCATTTCCTTCCTGCTTCCTATGATGTAGCTCAGCCGCCATTTTCTTTCTATCTTTCATCATTTATTCTATTCCTTATTAGTTAGTAATAACAGCTTCTTAACTGCACTACAAAATTACATCACAATGCATATACATTTGTGGCAAGAACAAGAAAGATCAAGCATCCGGGTTTTCTATATATGACGAGGTAAACAAGATCCGGCACTTTTTTCGGAAATGGGGTATCTCTAAAAAGAAATGTTACGATTTCCGAAACAAGTAGCCCTCGAAAAGTGTTAAATAGACAATAGACAAATCTCTAACTCACACAGAAGATTATGATAACAAACGAGTTAAACACAGGATTAGTAAATGCCGTCAGAGAGAAACTCCCATCCAAAGACAATCTTGCCAATGCTTTAATGGACATTCTTTATATAGGCAAAGAAGCTATATACCGCCGGCTACGGGGTGAAGTACCTTTCACACTGACCGAAGCCGCTATTATATCCAGAAAACTGGGTATATCACTGGATAAGATGATAGGCGTAAGTTTCCAGGACAATGCTGTATTCGACATGAATATAGTGGGCAGCAACAAGCCTCTCGAAACCTACTATTCCATGTTGGAAAAGCAGGTAGAACTGTTTCATGCAGTCGAGGAAGATGAGAACTCGGAAATAGGAACCTCCTCCAACATCATTCCCCAGACCCTCTCTCTGAATTATGACATGCTCTCCAAATTCCGCTTATTCAAATGGATGTATCAGAATGAAAACATCCGATGCAAGCATTTTGATGAATTGAATATTCCGCAGAATATGGTAGACAAACAAAAGGAGTACGCCCGAATGGTATCCCGCATCCATTCCGTAGACTACATCTGGGACAATATGATTTTCAGTCACCTGGTCACGGACATCCAATACTTTTGCAGCATCCATCTCATTACGGATGAAGACAAGAATCTCCTGAAGGAAGAATTGTTCGTATTGATAGATGAAATGGAAGCACTGGCCGCCCGAGGGAAAAGCAAAGCAGGCAACGACGTCAGAATCTATATTTCAAATATCAACTTCGAAGCGACCTATAGTTATCTGGAGACAAGTTCCACGCAACTCAGCCTGATCCGCATCTATTCCATCAACTCCATTACGACACAGGATCCCGAGATGTTCCGCGGATTGAAGGAGTGGATTCAATCATTAAAGAAATTCTCAACCCTGATATCCGAAAGCGGCGAGATGCAACGCATTCAGTTCTTTAAGCAGCAGCGAGAAATCATCAGCACATTGTAGTGCTTTCTTTCGAATAATGAAATATATCCAAAGATATTTATCCTATATTGAAAACAGATAGACCGACTATCTGTTTTTTTTCACGTTTCAGCTATTTCCCTTAGCATTCTTTTCAAACAGAAAATAACTCCGCCTTGCACACATGAAATCATACATAGAAGTTTCATATACAAGTTCTATATTTGTATAAGTCACAAAACGTTCTATGATAATTGATTATTAATAAAAAAGAAGAAGGCTATGACAAAGAATTATATTGTAAAAGAGTTGATTAATCAGATGAAAGAGAGAATTCCTCCGGGACATAATTTAGCTAATTATCTGACGGATACATTATATATGGGAAAAGAAGCGGTTTATCGCAGGCTGCGAGGAGAAGTTGCATTCACCTTTGATGAAATAGCCGTCATTTCCCATAATCTGGGTATCTCTATCGATCAGATTATTGGAAACCACTTATCCAACCGGGTCACTTTTGATTTGAATCTGCTGCATTCACCCAACTTGATGGAAAGTTACTATGAGATTGTAGAACGCTATCTGCGTATATTCCAGCTTGTAAACGGAGATGAAAACAGTGAGACATATTCCGCCACCAACACCATTCCTTTCACCCTCTACTCATCTTATGAATATCTTTCCAAATTCCGTATTTGCCGGTGGATCTATCAGAATGGGAAGATGAAAACGCCTAACTCTCTGAGTGATATGCATGTGCCTGAAAAGATCATCAACGCTCACAAAAAGCTGAGTGAAAGCATCAGAAAGGTAGGAAAAACCTACTTTGTATGGGACAGCAATGTTTTTCAGTCTGTCGTGAAAGAGATAAAGTACTTTGCCGGATTGAACCTGATATCCACATCGGATGTCATGTACCTGAAAAATGAGTTGCAACAATTACTCACGGATCTGGAGCACTTATCCATTAAAGGTGAATTCAACGAAGGACATGAATTATACATCTACCTGTCTAACATTGATTTTGAAGCAACATACAGTTATGTTAGCAGGAAGGATTATCAGATCAGCCTTTTCAGAGTGTATTCTATCAATTCGATGGACTCACAAAGTCCCCAAATCTGCCAGATACAAAAAAACTGGATACAGTCTTTGAAAAGGCACTCCACACTGATTTCGGGAAGTGGAGAGGCACAGAGGATTGCGTTTATTGAGAAACAGAGGAATATTATTGATGTATTATAAGAAAGGGGATAGCTAAACTATCCCCTTTCTTATAAATATTCCGCATATTTATTGAAACATCAAAGATTCCTAAGTCGCCTATATGAAATGCCGCTAGTTTACACTTCTCACACATCGATAATGAACCCACTGCGTCCCTTTGGAGCCCGTCCAACCATCGAGTTTATTACTTAGAGGCCCAAGAAACCAATAACTTGTATCATCACCACCATTAGTTAACAGCCAGTTTACATAGGTCAATTTTTCAAATGAAGAGGGCCAGGAAGGCATCGATTCTTCACTAAACCCCGCATTATCAAATCTGATATTCGAACCTCCCATAGCGAGAATAAGTAGCATCTCACGGTGCGTAGGTAAACGCCAACCATCACCTAAACCTGTACATGCAGTGTTAGCCTCATCCCATCCCGTTTCACTATTACCACTTTGGAGTGCTACCTGTAGCTTCGGAGCAATCTTATTCAATTGACTACTTGAGCCTGGAGTCTCACCTGCTGAGAACAACACTGAAGGATCCACTCCCACTTCCTTTCCACCGACTGTCTCGCGAGACACTATAATAGCTTCCGTAGCAGAAGACTTAATATAAGGATACTTCTGACTTGCACTGGAGTTGTTCCTAACACAGCGAGAATAAATGGTATTATTAGGCCAAATAGCAGTAGTCTGCACAAATCCACCGGAAAAATTCATAGTAAAACGCACATTAGTATCACCCAAGTCAAGATAGGACGATGAAGACCAATAATTATTAGTCCAGTTTGTATACCACCCGTATATATTTTGTCCCGCATAAGCACTGCCTTGAGTCGCTTCTCCTCCTAAAGCATCCCGATAAACATATGATAATAATAGTTCATTGGCATTAGGTAACCGCCAGCCATCACCTATTTCTGTGCATAGATCCACAGCATCATCAATAGTAACCTGACGCCCCAAACTCGTATTTCTATTATTCGCATCATAATAGAGTCGATTGTCAAATCGAATTGGATAAAGATAGAAAAGTGGTTCTCCGTTGTCAGTATAGGATTTTTTCTCAGATACCATTTTCAAATCAATCGTAGTGTAGAACGGATAATCCGTATAGGACGTTTGGTTTCCTGCACGCATCACATTTTTAAATGTAATTCTTATCGTTCCACTTTTACCTTCTTTCCACTTACCGGGATGGAGTTTCAACCTGAAATTGTAACCTCGATTAATTACACTATATCCCATCTTATCATCATCCGAATCCACAACAGATTGGTCCCACATAATATTATCCGCATTACTTCTGCCTGCGACTATATCATTATCCGTATCAGAAGTTATTAATAATCCGGTTCCATCATCACCACTAACTTCCAATTGTTCTACTTTTGTAATCTCCCAGTTATTATTTGTAAGGAGTTGCAAATATTGTTCCGCTCCCAAATGTACTTCATAACTACGGGGACTCAAACTCTCATTATACTGAAATGAGAAATCCAACAACGCCTGAACGATAGTAAATTCTTTCTGTGCACCCAGCAGTATTCCCTCCTTATTATGTAAAGTAAACAATAACTTGTCTACACGCCAATATTCACTTTTCCCATCGCCATCCACTTTAACTTTCGGCTCTACGCTAAAGGCCTGTACACTACCGTAAAACGGTGTAGTTGTGACTCTATCCGGATTCAGAGCCGGAATTAAACCTCCCCAATCCGGGTACGCTATTAAGCCCGCAAAATCCCTGTCCGGCTCAAGCCGTGCATCAAGTCTATCCGTAGAAAACATCACATACACAGATTGCGGTTCAATAGTATTAGCGGCAACATTAGTTGCCCTAAGGCGAAAGAAGAGATTCTCTATTTCATTTCCGTATGCGTCCACAAACTTGATTACCCCCGGCTCTATCATCTTCTGCGTCACTGTAATCTCCTGGGAAAGCCTCGCCGTTTTCAGCAGAACAGTCCCCGTACGAGTGTCACCGATTCCTAACGCATTATCAAAATACCCCATACTCAGCTTAAACTGTGTATCACTATTTGATGCACCAGACATTGTAGCACTCCCACCGGAAGTACCATCATTAATTCTGAGCCAACTCTCCCCATTTGTAACGGTAGCTGTCCAGCCGCCAGGGACATCAGTAAATACATCTACGGCGTATTCACTAATCTGAAACTGAGATATCTGCACATCTGTTACGCTCACACCAAGCATATACTGCCCATTGTAGACTACATCCTTTATTTTATTACGGTTATAGCTAATCACACGCGTTTTCATGTTAGACATTACTGTATAGGAAGCCAAGGCGTCAACTTTATCAGTAAACCCCGGACCTGAAACCTCATTAATGTCAACAACATATTTGTAATTTCGCATCAAAGGCATATACTCTACCTTCGTTCCTTCCTCTATCGTGACCTTTTGGGTAAAATCTACCCGATAATAGTAAGAGTCTCCAACTGCAACTCCATTTTCAATCATCTTCCCCATTACAATCAGACATGTCGCATTCTTGCGACTTGCATTACCGTCCTCACCCACTCCACCGGCATCTATTGCCGCAGAAGCTTCAAGAGCATAGATTTCTCCAATATAAGAGGCAGCGCCATTCACCTGATACCTAATAGCATTCTCTGCACCCAAAGTCTTACCCGGGTCGGATGGCATATTGGGGGCAGTTGGTGTCAGGTTTATCTTCCCATTACTATCCCATTCAGGAGACACATATCCATTTGTATTGAAATTGGCCAGATACACATCTTCTATCTTGAAATTAGAAGTTGAATTTTGTATATCAATACGCGCCAACATTCGCTTCATCTCAATGTTGGCTATACTCACCGAAGGTTCTATCTTCGCCACCTCTATCTCTCCGTACATAGGAATTGTGGTGTAATTATCAGCATCAGCAAGCCACTTTCCGCTATTTTGAAAAATCAGACTGTTCAATACATCATTTTTGGGAGTTCCTTTCGTTAAACCGGAAAGTGAGCAATTTGCCACTACCGCTATGCACACTTTCTTGGAAGAGAGAGTAAGCGGAGCTGAAAAATCTACCTTTGAGCTACCTCCAGCTAAATTCTGCTCAATATTCTGGCTTTCCACTTCCACCCATTCCAAAAGAACAGGAGGTTCTACTGAAGCATCAAACACCAGAATATCTACACTTTGTACCTCATCTTCTTTATTAGCCTCTCCCACTCCTACCATTGAGCGTGAAGCTACTGACGGCATTTTCACATCGAAAACAGACAGACTAAATTCCACGCTGTTTTCAGTTTTCTTTGGAGGAGTTGCAAACTCCTCTTGTACACACCCACTGAGGCATACCACTGTCATCAGAGTATATATCAACAAATGCTTTTTGAATATTGAAACAGTATATCTCATTATAATTTTCTCTTAAAAAGGTTCATATATCTATGCTGTAGCAGACGCATCGTCCGGTACAGTTAATTCTATCTCCACATCCGGATTGTCACCATTCGTATTGTGTAGTACCAGCGTGGCTTTAGAGCCCTCTGTGGCATTGGCCTTGTAATAGAAGTAAAGCCACCCACCACCTGTGCCATTTGCCCAAAGCATCGTTTCAGCATTCAGCAGAATATTATCAGGATCTCTTATTTCGCTTATTTCCCAATTCCATTTCCAACTGTCTGTAGAGTTAGTTAAGGCAGTCGTGTTAAAGACTATTTTACGCCGTCTTTTGATTCCTTCTGTGGTGGGATCATTATCGGCAAATACGATATCCGGGGTTATCCAGTTGCCAGCTCCACCCCACTGTTGTATAGGTACACCAAGATTCATGTTACCGGCAGTAATATAAAATCTCATATCACGAAAGTCAGCAACAGTACCGACATAGTCACTTATCACGGCACGAATAGTATAAGTATATACACCATTAGCTTCGGACGAATTAAGCAGGCTAACTTCAGACCAAGCTGTATTGGTTACTGTTAATTGCGCTCCTGCCGGATAGCCTGTGTATGGTATCGCATTATAGTTCGTTTTTACTACTATATCCACAGTATTACCTTTCCCTTCCAGTCTCACATTAGCTTGTGACAATTTAAGATAATACTGTCCGTCAAAAATCACATCTATTACCGGATTTTTATCCCACGGAAGCGGAGTAGCCGATATCTGATAGATTGTATTCGAGATTGTAATGTTATAGTTGATGTATTCACCCGATTCCCATGAATGAGGTTTGGTAGCAACAATATCCTTGAACATAAACTCCCGCTCACCTAAATTAGTGGTAACAACAATCTTCGCCTCATCGGAGAATTGATCGGTAGGCAACATCAAAAATGTGTCACCAAGCAAGACCTTATCATCTGTTACCGTATTATTACTGCTGAGAGTAGAAACGATATTTCCTGTAGTGACGTCATTCCACACAAAGCCAGGCTTTCCATTCGCTGTTGTCTTGGCAGGTATAGTGCCCACAGTAAGTTTACCAACATTCGGCACACCCTGAAATTCAATCTTCTGAATAGTTACCACATCAGGTACCGGATCCTTCTTTTGAAACGTAAAAGTAACTTTGGTCAGAGTATGATAAAAATGTACACCCACGCCTTCATTCCAGCCGGGTGTAGATACGGCAGCCATCACATCCACATGATTGGCAGCATCAGCATCGGCCGTATAATTCAGCAACATTTGTGCAGGGTTAGCGAAAGTTGCGGCAGGCGCATACGTACCCTCATATGGATACCATGAAAAGAACTTCATGCTGGCTCCCAGCAGGGCCGGCCAGTATTGTTCCGGCAATATAGTACCCGTTATGCCTCCTGCATTCACCCGGGCTTTTTCGTTGAAGTACATTTGTGTAGCAGACGCAGCAGGTGTCAGGGAAGCTGAAAAGCCGAATAATTGATTCTCCAGATCGGATACGGAAGAGACAGCCGTACCACGGGTAACGGCACCTCCATCTTCTCCAATACGTTGCACAACAATCTGATTTCCGCACGTCATTTCTTCTCTGATACACGAAGAGAATATGACCGGAAGAATAACTGCCGTTACAATCGTCCTAATACTATTATTAAACTTTATCATCCTATTCCTTTCCCAATTAAAAAAACATCCGCCCGAAAGCATCACAGATACATATCCAGATCAATATCCTGAACCTTACCCCATCCTTCCACACTTATCGTTATTATCTGAATACCGATTTTGCCAACCCGAGCTGTAATTTGATACACATTATTCCTCCGGATCTCCGTAAAAGGTTGCGCTGTCGGAGTACCTGAATTATCGACTTTTGTTATTGTTTTTATCACCTTCTCTGCTATTCCTGTAACACTTGGAGGTCCTTTCAGAACATTTACCATACTAATAGCCAATTGGTCGGAAGAATCTGACCTGAAAATACGCTCGGCAACATAAAATGAGCAGAGTATTTTTCTATTTTCGGCTCCAGCTACAGATGAATACGCCCAGGTTTCAGTTGTTGCAGCTGTCCAAGTCTGCGTCAGCAAATCACCATCTACTGCATTTGTCATCACTTTCCCGTAATTCTTCGAGGGGTTAGCGTTGTCACGCGTATAGTTGGCCTCATTTCCCATCACAAAATAACTGTTATGGGTGAAGTTGTGTAAAGTGACACTGGTGACATCCTTTGTGTATCCTGTCACAGCTCCACCATCTGTAGCTTCAAGGAAGATATCAACGCGAGCCACAGCACGCTCGACAACCATCTTTACCGCCTTGACTTCATCAGACGCCACGGATATATCCCTGATTACCCCAGTCATTGGCATACCGGTGGTCGAAACAATCTCTCCGTCACTGTCCAATATGTTGGCTATATCATAGTCCACGCTCTGCAATAGCCATGGGCTGGTGACAGTATTGAGCTTACTCGTAAGACTTTGCGGCTCATTGGCGATGACAATAACCATAATATCGTTGTTAGGAATCACTTCGAGGTTTTTCGCAGTTATATCGGTGGCTGTGGCCGGAGTATCCAACGTAACAAGTTTATTCACATTCAGCTTCACGTCGCCTGACGCGTTGCTGAACACAATAAACCGGATGGATTTTATTTCCTCCTGCCGTTCCACTTCCGATTTGTCCTCAAGTCCGATGCTAAGCTGCGCCCGGGTAACAGGGAGCAGTTCATCATCCATCGCATCCTTGCTGCATGAGAACAAAAGGGCTGTGAAGGCCATACAAACGATATATAGTATTTTTTCCCTCATTCTTATATTTCGATATCATGAAGCCAATAAACCCAGGGTCCTACAAGAAGACCGATTTGAAGGAATCCTCCTCCCGGCTTTTCTACTACGGAGAACATCAGGCTCCATTCGCTCTGCCTGTCAAGATACTCCTGAAAAGGAAGCACCGTACCGTCATGACGGTACTCCGGCCGAGCAATACTCAACAGTTTCATCAAATCATAGCTCCACACTTCTGTTCCTGTATCCGCATTTCTTATAATAAAACGGTAATCCCATCCCGTCCGGTTAAACAGACGCATAGTATTCATACGCGCTGACATTAGCACTTCAGAGGTGTCACCCGGTCCTGAATAATGAGATGCGTATGTAATCGGTCCCTGACCTGTAGGCTCGTTTTCCCAGGAATAGATGGCATTTTCAGGCGACTGGATTTCAAAAGAGTACTGATTCTCAGTTTCTTCTCGACCTTCATAATCCATCAATGCAATATTAAACCGGTTGGTGTTACGTACCATGTTTACCTGATAAACATTGTGACTGGTATTGGATGGCAAATGATTCACTTCCACAATTGCTCCGAAATAGAGGTGCGGAAACTCAAAATCCACGATATCCGATTCACGGTTCAGAGCTAAAGTGACTTGCTGATAAGTGGTCGACCGCAAAGCCATCCCGCTACCTCCATTTCCTAAAGCGCTAAATTTGTCGGACAGTCCGCCTACAGTCAGCACTTTATAGTTGCCAAAGTCCAGTTCGTCAGTCAACGGCATTCGGTTTCCACCAATCAGTTCAGTAGATTCCGCTCTTTTAGAGAGAACCAGTTTGTCATCACTATCAAAAACAAATACATCTACCGACTTAACCTGCGGATTGAACGCATCCGCATATTCCATATTGTAGTCGAATGTGAATTCCAGCCAAAGTTCGCACCGAGGCAAATCCTCACGTATACTATCGCACGAAGCGATGAACAACAGCGAGGTGACAATAAAGAATAGCGATTTGGTTTTTCCGAACATATCTTTTTTCTTTTATGAGGCAGTGCTTTGAGGACTGCCGTTTATATTGTCAGAGATCCTGCTTAATGATCTCCGGTTATTTCCATTTTAGGGGGCGCGCGGTTTGCACTCCATGCATTTCTGATGCGCCAAGATGTTTCCGTGCTGTTTTTAGAAAGCCTGTCACCGGCTTATTTTACTTTTCCCTACGGTTCATTTCCATATGGAATATCATTAAGAAAATACAGGGCAGGCAGTTTTGCACTGCCCTGCGCTTTTTCATAGAGAGTATATTAAATCTCAAAACCAGTCTGCCAGTATACCCACGGAGCTATTTCAATATCGAAAGCAAGGAATCCGGGCTTTTCATCAATTGGTTTTTCCGGATCCGGATCTTCTGGTCCACCGCCAGGATACCATGGAGTACCAGAACCATTCACCTTATTCAGAGTAAGGTTATACCAGTTGTTACGTACTACACCATATTTACCAAAGTACATATATTCATCATCAGTATTATCATGGCGAATCTCATAATAGTAATAGTTAAGACTCTTCTGATACCACTTAATACACTTGGCAATTTTCACAATCTCACCACCATCTGTGATATTATCAAGATGCGTATCTTGATCAAGATCTGCAAAAGCGGCAATTGAGGCACTTAATGCTGTATTTACCGCACCTAAGAAGTTATCGCAAACTTCCATAAGCAATGTTTCTACAGGATAGAAGAGCTTTGCATTCGCCAGTGCAGTGATCGGATCCTCCCCTGCCAATTCCAATTCATCAGCCTTAGCCTTAATCGTAGTACCAGCTGTAGAATACGCAAGCTGAAGATTTGCAAGAGTCGGATAGTTTATGCCACCGAAAGAGAACCAGTCATTTCCGAGTGTAAAATCTTTTGGAGCGTATTTCCCTTTTATTACTACACGGGTAGCTGCACCAAACTTCTGGTCGGCATCAGCCATTGTATTCTCAATACAATATTCAAAAACCGGAGTTAGAGTTTCACTTTTAGCTTTCCAGGTTACAAGGGGCGCACGATCCTTGACCTCGTTTAGAACAATTCCGGTTCTGTGACCTGGATCCGTAAAGTTCGGATCCGTAGTATAGAAACTATTCTCATAGAAAGCTGCAGTATGGGTCGCTTTGGTTTTAGATTTCTCTGCAAATGGATAGAAAGTGCTATTGTAATAATCGAGTGTCCAACCACCGAATTCGAATGTTGCTCCTTCAGGCAATACAGTCAGACCAGGTGATTTAACAGCTACTTCTACTTTTGCAGCAAGACGTTCAATTTTCAGCGTCGCTCTGTTCCCTACTTTTTCCGCTTCCTCTTTGGCTGCGGCTTCATCTTTAATGGTAGTACCATCAACAGAAATCACATTAGTTTCTACGTCAAGCAGACAGCCTTGGTTCCACTTGTCACCACTAACATCGTAGGAACCGGCATTGATCATCGTAAAACCCTTACCACTATCCGCAGGATCCGCAATCTCACCTACAAGTGTCTCAGGTTTGCTGCCAGCTGTTAGGCTTTTAACGATAGCCATGTTGATATCATTGTATAAAGCACCGGCAGTCAAAGCCCTTAATCTCGTCTCCAACAATGTACCCGGATTAACGACAACGAGCAAATACTTAGTACTGGCACTTACCAGAATCGCCTCTGTCGTACCTTGATTACCGCTAACTTGGGGCGACAAATCGCCTGATCCCAAAACAATAACAGGATTCTTTCTGGAATGGTGTACCAGTTTTTGGTCCTTGTCGAATGTAATGACGTAAAGAGAGTTGACATCACCTTCATGTCCGGTAGGATCTTTTTCCGTAGAAGTACCTGCAGCACGGGTACTTGCCTTCTGGGTAGGTAATGTAATCCGCAATGACATGTAAGCCACATCCAAATCAGCCCCCGTCCTCGTATCTTCTCCTTCCAGCTCATTTGTTGAGCAACTTGCCATTGCCCCAAGGGCCAGCAACGATACTAAAATTGATTTAATCTTTAGCATAATACAAAAATTTATTAGAAATTAATAGATATAATTATTCACTTTAATAGTAACCACTTTCCGGTTCTTATTTATTATTTGTTTATTTACTCTTTTTCCTGATCTCAATAGCATTAGCTTTCTTCTTAGCTAATTCTTCCAAGTTGCTTTTGGCTACATCCAGCCCCAACTCTTTGGCAATCTTTAAATGTTTCTCTGACAATTCATAATCCTCCTTCATTAATAGTAATACTCCCATTGCATTATTATACTCCGGTGAATAGTCTGCTGACTTCACCCTCTCTAAATAGCGTTTCGCAGAAACCAGATCATTGCGTGAAAGGGCTGCGGTAGCTGCATTCATATTGGCTATTTCACTCTCCGGATAGATACGGACAGCAGTTTCGAAGATATCGATAAACTCCTGCGAACCTTTCGGATACATATTAGCCACCATAAACATCTCGTTCAAACTCAGATTCTGAGGACGTTTCTTTATCACTTCTTTCGCCTCTTCCAGATTGAAATTCCTAATATCATAACTCACTTTACAGATCGCGACACGCAGACTCGGGAAAATATGCTTCAACATAAACCGATATGGCACTCCACCATTTAACTTCATCAACTTGGTTTCCCTTCCTTTTTCAATCGGGATGCTGGCTATAATATCCAATACTTCTGCCTTGTCATCCATTTCAACGGTAGCAAGTGCCTTCACCAATCCTTCCCAGTTTTCACCTCCAAACTGGATATGATACTGGTTCTTCGGGAAATCATACTGCGTAGCCAGATAGTTACGCAATGCCATGGCACGGCCCTCAGACAAACGTTTATTCGCTTCCAGCGTTCCTTCAGGAGAAGCATAGCCAATAATATCCAAGCGCTTCACATTCACATTCGCATCATTCTTCAGATCGTCAATCATGGCACGTATCTTACCCAGTTCCTTGGGATTATTCATATATTCAGGACGAATATCCACTCTGTTCACCACAAAGTCCAGGAAACATTCAGCTTGTACATCACGACTCTTTATCTCTTCCACCATCGGTTCTACATAAGACAAATAGGGAGTCACTACATATGGCACCAGCATACGTTCAAGCGTAACCTTATCAAAAGCATATTCCACATTCATCAATGTGCTTTCACCACAACCACATTCGTCACGCTGCACGTTCAACCGGGCATCTGCCATCCAAGGTTCATAGGGTAACGCATATCTGTATTGCAGCACACCACTTTTTTTCTTATAATTCTTCTCTACCAGATAGGGAAGTCTATAACTATCCTTCTGCTTCCGGCTCATTACCGATAACTTGCGTTCATAGGCCAGATACTCATTCCGGCCTTTAATAGATATTCTCGGAAGATCGCGGGTGGTAGTAGACGAAATCAGCTGAGGAATAAAATCCACTCCACGTGCAGACTTCACTTTCACATCATCCATAATGACATCCAGATCTATATGGAGGAATTCACCCGATTGTTCCAACCGTACAGGTTCTATCCTGATAGTACCTTCGTATGAACGGTCCTGAGCCGATGCTCCGTTCACATTCAGGAATAAGAGAGCCAGTGCCAGTGCAATGAATTGCATATTTATTTTCATCATTCTCAATCTATTTAATTAGGTAAATAAGTGATAAGCTCGCTTTTGTAGGACCCAGATAATTTTTGCTGGTATCTTTCAGTTTGGTGCCACACGTTGCACAAGGATATTTATCATATAAAATACGTGCATATCCCAGTCCGATAGAAGCCTCAAGACTCCAACGCTTCTTTAATATCCATGAATGCCCGATTGAAAGCCCACCACCATAGAGACGTCCCTGATAGCGCATGTTCTGCATATTCTCGCTGATTAACGGCCAATCTGGCCATCCACCTACATTGAAGTCGGCATAGTGCGCATGCAACCCGATGAACGTACGGTTAAAGCTTTCGCAGAACCAGTATCGAAGCTCCGGCTGTATACCCCAATGTTTAAAGCGAACTTCATCAAATTGCCATGGATTATAGTTGACCGGGATATCCAGTGTCCACTTACGCGCCAAAGCAACTTCCAAACCAAGATTCATAGTAGTAGTGGCATCATAAAGCAGGTTACTTTTTACGGCAACCTTTTGAGCTTTACTTTCAACCGACAATAAACCCAATATGAATAGTATGCAGACTAGTATTTTCTTCATTTATTCCTTCTTT
>ENA-OYCN01000748-OYCN01000748.1-human-gut-metagenome-genome-assembly--contig:-NODE-748-length-15437-cov-5.761604_pt1 | contig 15437 bp, 8 predicted proteins | sample MGYA00244665_ERZ652871 | MGnify/ENA primary metagenome ERZ652871 (study PRJEB26926, sample SAMN06164731) | human gut metagenome | biome: ENVO:00009003; feature: ENVO:2100002; material: ENVO:00002003...
GAGACAGATTTAATATGGATTACTTATTTTTTACCAGCCTTCATTTTGATCAAGAGCCGGATTGTTTACTCTTTCGCCTTCGGGCACAGGGAAAAGATATCTTTTCTTGGTGAATATACGTTCGTTTTCAGAAGTCCGGAAAGGTAGGGGGATGATTTCGAAACTCTTTCCGTCTTCGGATATGCTGATGGAGTGATGGGTCTTGTTAAGCTCTTCTACCGTAGTTTTTCCATCGGCTTTTCCCCATCTCAATAGGCTCCAGTATCGGTCTCCTTCATGAACCAATTCTACGCGACGCTCACGTTTGTAGACTTTCCAGGCTTCATCTAGGCTGAGAGATGTTGATAAAGCAGGTAATCCACCGTGAGTAGTACGTGTTTTGTTGATGTATTCAATAGCTGTTTGAATATTTCCTTGGCGCAGCATTACTTCTGCATAGTTTAGATAAGCACGTCCCAAACGCATGATGACATAATGGTAGTAAGTAGGGTCGGAATACCAAACCTTCTTATCTGTATAAACTCCTTTACGGTACAGATATCCGGTTAAGGCGCTTCCCCAGTCACCACCTACACGGCTATTCCAGTGCAGGTTTCCTTTGTCGCGCATAGTGACGATGCTGTTGAAATATTTGGAAGAATCCTGTACAATGGTGGCATAGAAACGTTTGTCGCGGTTCTTATAAATGGCATTTGAAACATATCCGCCGTTGGTTATATAATTTTGATAATAAGAGGTCTTATCCCAATCTTTGGCTTGCCCGTCTTCGTCTATAACTTCGTAGGCGTCTATCAAATCGCAAGAGGGAAATGTGCTTGGCCATCCTTCAAAGTTATCAACTAACGGCGGATTTGCAAATTCTTTGATTTTATCATTGTTGACGTTCGGGATCAATCCCTGTATCCATGTATTTGAGAATTGGGTATTTGTTTCGTGTTTCCATTGTGCCAATATGATTTCTTTAGACCCCATGGCATAATCGAATTCATTGAACATCTTTTCATAATTGGCATCCAACTCATATTGGTTTAATGAGAAAAGATCTTCACTTGCTTTCTTTGCTATAGAATAATACTCTTCTTGGCCATTTTCTATATAAGCGGCTCCTTGTAAGGCTATTTCTGCAATCAAAGCATAAACGGCTCCTTGAGTAAGTATGCCTTGCTGACTGCCGTGGGTAACAGGAAGATCGGCAATGGATTCCTTTAAATCATTCAGTATGAAATCGTAGGTCTCTTTGATGGTATTGGTACGTGGAAGTTCCATATTATCATTTTCTCCTATGACTTTGTCTACAATCATCAACTTACCGAACAGACGTGCACGTGTGTAATAAATAATACCTCGCAATGCTTTGGCTTGTGCGGTCAGGTATTTTCGGTCTTGTTCAATGAAGCTGGTGTTTTCCTCCATCTTCTGAAGCATTAAGTTGCATTTGCGAATTTGACTATAGACATTTTGATTCCATCCGGCATCATAGTAATTGTCTATTTGTTCTTTGTTTACATTGGATGTACCGGGGATATCCTGTATTATATCGTTGTCCGACCAATGATCATAGGATATTAGTTTGTCGGTTGCATCATTCAGTGTCGGATATAAGAAAGCTTGTGCTAATTCTGAACTTCCCCATATATCATTTTCTGAAAATTTATCTCGTGGTCCTTTATCCAAGATGTCATTACATCCTGTACACCCTATTAAGAGGGTTATTGCTGCTAATTTTATAGTTGTTGTTTTCATAATAATTAAAATCCTAAAGTTACACCTAAAGAGTAAATGCGTGATGTGGGATATCCTCCGTTTGTATTGGTTGTTTCAGGATCCCAATAGTCTGATACACCAGAAATGGTAAATAGGTTGCTACCGGTTAGACTCACTTGACAAGTGCTCAACCATTTTGCACTTTTCAAAAGTTTATGTTTAAAGTCGTATGTCAAAGATAGATTCTTTAAACGTAGGAATGCTGCGTTTCTAAGATAGAAAGTTGATTCTATACGGTTGTTTTCACCATTTACACCTGCTACCATAGAAATTCGTGGAAAAGTGGCGTTACGATTGTCTTCTCTCCAATAATCCAGTTGGAATTTATTTTTTACATATTGACTTTCTGCTTTCCTGGCATTTACTCCAAACATCATGTGGCGTTTTCCGGTTCCATAGAACAAACCGGAGAGCGTGAAACCTTTATATGCGAATAAGAAATCTACTCCATAAGTAAAATGGGGATCGATAGGCATACCATAGCGTACCTTATCTTCACTGTTAATTTTACCGTCTCCGTTTATATCTTGATAGACAATGTCTCCCAGCTTTGTTTCGGTGGATTCCGGGCGACGGGGTACTCCTAGTACTTGTTCGATAGACTGATATAATCCGTTGTCCAACAGATATAGTCCTAGATAATCTGATTGGTGTGTGTTACGTTGGTATGGGTTTTTTAATTGCGATAATCCTTCTCCCCTGTTGGTAACCCATAAGTTTCTATAAGAAATCATATTAGCACCAATTTCGTAATCAATGTCGGAACCTATTTTATCCGACCATCTGAGTGACAGTTCAAAACCTTCGCGTCTATGTTCGTTATCAGATTTGATTTGTGGTAGTTTCGTTCCCAATGGGGTAATGTAACGGTCTGCGGGACTTGTCAAACCTCCTTTGGTTACATAGAAGAAATAGTCGGCAGAACCTTTTAACTTATTATCTAAAAAACTACCGTCAATACCAATGTTTAATGAACGGCGAGTATACCAACTCAGAAGATCGGGAGAAACCAATGCTCCTTCGTTGAAACCGGAAATAAGGTTACCACCAATGCAAACTGCATTTTCTACCATATTATACGTAGAAAGGTAGCCGAATCTATTTACATTTGTTTCTGTGCCTGTTGTTCCGTAAGAGGCACGGAGTTTTAATAAATTGATATTCTTCAGATTTAGGTTTTTAAAGAATGGCTCTTCTGTAATATCCCATGCGGCGGCAACTGAGGGGAAAAATCCCCAACGATGTCCTGGAGCAAAATTATCAGAACCGTCGTAACGGAAACTTCCTTCAATGTAGTAACGATTAGCGTAGTCATATTTTAAACGTCCTACAAATCCCAAGCGTCCACCTTCTTCTGCATTACCAGTATTAGTCATACCAATGCTGGAGCCGGCAAACAATTGATCCACTGTAGTGGAAAGGTAATCTTTACGGTAAGCTTCAAAGTTAAATCCTTCGTTTTCGGCTGCTGTAAATACGGCTTTCGCGTCAATGGTATGTTTTTCAGCAAAAGTATGTACGTATGCTGCGCTTAGTTCAAAGTTATAGGCTGAACCGAAATAAGCTTTTTCTGTTAGGGTAGGCTTTGCAACTTGCACTACTGTACCGTCCATATTGTATTGAGGTGCACGAGCGTGTAATCCTTTTATATGAGATGCATTCAAACGGTAGTTGACCATGGTTCCGAAAGATAATCCTTTTATCCAAGGAACTTCCCAATCTGCAATAAATTGTGTATTGACAAACATACCATCATCTTTATCATAGCCGGAGTCCTTGTGCATTTCCATTAAAGGGTGATCTGAGATGGAACTTAATGTTCCGTCAGGATTATAAGCTAGGTCTAAAGGACTTTTGGCATTTAGGTGATCCCAAATACTATTGGCGGAAAATGCCGGATATTTTTTCTTTTCTAGCGAACCGTTGACATTCAAGCCTACTCTTAAACCTATTTCTTCAAAAGTGGTATTGACATTACTGCGTAAATTATATCGGGAATAGTTTAAAGCGTCAGATTTATAGAGGCTGCCTTGCTCAAATATACCCAATGATATGTAATAATTTAGATTTTTCTGATTGCCGTTTATTGAAAGTGAATGACGATATTCTGGTGCAAAGTTTTTCAATGCAATATTGTACCAATCCGTATTGGGGTATTTATAAGGGTCTGATTGGTTTCGGATTATTTCCATTTCCTCTTGGCTGTATGCCGAATATTCTCCTGAACCATCGTATAATCCGGCCTGATTTTGTACACTTGCATACGTATAGGCGTCTATTTTATCGGGCATATAAGTTGGTTGGCTGTATTGAGCATTGAAGCTATATACAATTGAGGTTTTACCTTTGCGTCCTTCTTTGGTCTTAATCTGTACAATACCGTCGGCTGCACGTGAACCGTAAACGGCCAAAGAAGCGGCATCTTTCAAGATAGACATACTCTCAATATCGTTGGGATTCAATGTCTTGAAATCCCATTCGCTGGCTACTACTCCATCGATAACATAGGTGGGTGTGCTACCGCCACGGATAGAAATCTTTGGAGTACTGCCTGGTTCTCCACCTTGATTTTGTACAATGACACCGGCAGCACGTCCTTGCAAAGTAGCAGTGAGGTTGGCATCAGGTAAACCTTGTAGTTTCTCACCTTTTATGGCTGTTACAGCAGAAACTATCTTTTTGGTAGATGTTGTACCATAGCCAATAACAATAACTTCATCAAGCATTTCTGTATTTTCGCGGAGCTTTATTTTAACCGTCTCAGAGTCATTTATACGGACTTCCTGCGTCTTATAGCCGATATAGGAGATAGCTAACATGGAGCCTTCGGGAACATCTAAGGTGAATTTCCCATCAATATCTGTAATGGTTCCTATACTTGTTCCTTTGACTTGAACTGTACCTCCGATGATGGCTTCCCCGTTCTTGTCTGTGATAATACCTGTTACTTTTTTAGGTTTACCGGTAGTTGGAGATGCCTTTTCTTTGGGATAGATAATGATGTGGTTGGATTCAAAACGGAAAGTGAGTCCGGTTCCATTTAAAGTTTCTCTCAATACATCTTGAATATTGCCATCAGAAATGTTAACTTTTTCTCGAATGACATTAGACACTTTTTTATTATTATAGTCAACCGATAGTTTTGTCTGTTTTTCAATTTGTTTGAAAACTTCTTGTATGGTGATTGACTTTTTAGGAAGTTGGATAACTTGGTTTTGTGCGTGTCCTGCTCCCGCTATAAATATGAATGATGAAAATGCCAGTATTTTAGCACTTTTTATAGGCCATAAAATGGTCTTTGTATTAAATAAAATCATAACTTTGTGTATTAGATTTATCTGTTTGTTAATTAAAGAGCTTTGCGATTCTTTTTTTGTATTACATTTGTAATTTATGCAGAAAGTCTATGTGTTATTTCGAATGTCGGGAAGCTGTTGTGGAAGGCGCTTTCCGATATTCTTTTTTATTGGGTGTCACCTCCTTTCGTATTGGATTGCAGAAGAATGGTACGGCCATTTATGGCGTAGCCTATGTCACCGGCCAGGAATGTCAGTACGCGCATCATATCTTCTATGCTTTCATCTGCTTTAAATTTGATGGTATATGTATCTTCCAGATTTATTTGGCTGTCATACCTGAAGAATACGTTGCATCTTCTTTCTATCGTCTTTAGAATAACGGATAATGGTTGCTCGACAAAATAGAGTTCTCCGTTTGTCCAGGCTGTAAAATCTTCTGATTCAACTTTGTATAATTCGAATTTATCATTCTGATTGTGATATACTAGTCTTTCGTCGGGTTTCATAATAATTCCTTCTTTTTCAGGGTAACTGGAACGATATACTTTAACACTTCCTTCCTCTAGGGTAGTCGTTATATTTTCATCTTCAGGATAAGCCTCTACGTTAAAAGTTGTTCCTAATACTTTTATATTGAGAGGACCAGTGCTTATGAGAAACGGCATACCCTCATTTCGACTTACTTTAAAATAAGCCTCTCCCGACAAATGCACTTTACGATTATTACCGTAGAATTTTTTTGGATAGATGAACAAACTGCCTGAATTGATAGTTACATTTGTTCCATCAGATAACGTAATGGTTTGTTGTTCTCCTTTTGGTACAAAACATTCTATCATATCCGAACTTTCTGCCACTTTGTTTTCCATGATTCCCCAAACTACCAGTCCGGTTATTAAAGGTAATAAAAGGATAGCTGCATATTTAGTTGCAACTTGAAACCATTGGATATGTTTTGTTCGTAATTTGTTTATATTGAGTTTCTCTTTTACATTTTGTAAGGCTCTTTTTGCTGACTCATCTGAAACTTCTGTGCCATTCGTGTCATTCCATAGACGAAACATGGCTTCTTCTTTTTCAGAAGTATCTTGCGGTCCGATCAACCAGCGTAATACGATATCACGTTGGGAAGCCGGTAATGTTCTATCGGCTAGTTTACGGATGATTTGATATATCAGTTGTTTTTTCATTTCTTCCAGTCTTTTAATAATAAGACTCAGTTATAAAAAAATACACGTAACATGCTTCGTGTATTTTACATTTTTTATGATTTTAAAAAGGAAAAGGGAAAGTTCTAGGGTAATAAATTTAGAACAGCATTAATGCGGAAGTGATTTTTCGTAATGTGGCTAGTGCTATAGATATGTGAGTTTCTACGGTACGTTTGCTAATCTTCAGTCGCTGACTGATTTCTTCATTACTTATTCCTTGTTTACGGCTCATATAGAAAATTTGTTTTCTTTGTGTGGGCATATTATCAATGGCGCGATTTATTAATGATTCAAGTTCGTGGCTATAAACAATTTCTTCTACTTGTTCAAGAGAGGGGGTCTCTCGCACACTGTCTATTCCGACTGTGTGGGTATTTATTTTTTTATCTAAAAAGGTATATAAAACGTGTTTGGCTGTTTGGTATATATATGCATTGATATTTTGTACGTGGGATAATTGGGCTCTGGCAGTCCATAATTTAATAAAAGTATCTTGTGCTAAGTCTTCAGCTTCTTCCTCGTTATCCAGTATACTATAAATAAAAGTTCTTACTTTAGGATAATAAAGTAAGAATAAACAGTCAAAAGCCTGCGTATTGCCTTTGCTTAAAGCTATTAGATCTATGGTTGATTCTTTCATAATTCGGAAATATAATTCCAATTTGTTTATCACAAAGTTATTGAATTATGTTGTTTGACAAAAGAATCTTGCCTTTTTTAATGAGTTTGTAACGAATAAATATATTCATATAACTTTTTATAGAACGGATACTTAGTCAATGTGGAAGTGTCTCCCAATATAATAAGTTTCATGCGTGCACGTGTAATTGCTGCATTCATTCGTCGTAAGTCATTGAGAAAACAAATTGGTCTCTCTTCATTTGCACGTACTAAACTGATGAGGATGACGTCTTGTTCTTGTCCTATATCAATCCGTTCCTCCAGAAAACAGTCTTTATCTATTTTATCGATATAGTTGGTAAGTTGAGAAATGGAGAGTGCCGTCTCCTTTTTATTGATACGGCGAAGCTTTCACCCACAAGCTCTTCGTTGTATTCCATTCCTCTCGTATTTATCCATTCTATCGATGTGTCATAGTCCAATATACTCTGATATTTTACTTCGGGAGCTGATTTCAGTTCACCTTGGTAGAACTATTCTGAAGAGAAACGTATAATTTCGTTATTCGTTCTATATTGTACCTTTAACAAGGATACGGTATCGGACTTGTTGTCTGCATCTCCTGCATCAGTGTCCGGTCTAATGTCTGTGTGGCTTCATCCATATACAGATTATTAACACGGATTTCTTTTCCTTTTGGTCCTGTATTTCCCATCTTCAGATATTCGATGGAAGGAGGAGTGACTCTGCTCAAGTCAATATTATATTGCGCAGAAAGCGTAGCTGCACTGAAAGCCAATGCAGTAAATACAATTGCTTTTTTCATGATACATATGTAATTTATAAACATCAGTAGTTGGAAATCAACTCTGATTCATGGTTTAAAATGCTATAATTCAGTTAATTAATTATTTTTATTGTTTCCCAATTATGATTCCCAAGGAGAAAAAGTAAAAACTAATCGAATTTAAGCTGTATCCATCCAGCTATGTCACCATCTTCAGCGATATATGAATCTAGATACCTTGTCCTGTTGGAATCGTAATTGAGGTAAAATTCATTGCCTGCATCGGAATAATTGGCTACTAAAAAAGATGTGGCATCGGGCAAAACCCAGGCTCTGAGATGTTGCTTCCCGTTTGATTCGATTGTTACTGCATTTCCATTCTCATTGATCAGCTTGCCGATTATGATATTTTGCTTTGTCGACCTGAAATCATTTGAGCCGTATTTATTTCCGTCTTTATTAAAACCGTGTACAGGTATCGTTCTTTGGCGGAGATAATCGGATTGAGTTTCTGGATAAAAGGCTTTTGCCGTTCCTTCGGTGCGACCGATATGGTCATCCGGATAGACACTCCATAATGATTTTCGTTTCCAATACAACGTATTATAGATGTCAGGAAGGTGGAAACCTATACCGATTTGGCGAATACTGTTACCAATCTTGAATATATTCAGAATATAATCGATTCTTAGCCTGTTGTTATTGTCGAAAGAATAAACGAGCTCAATCGGATTTTCTTCATATTTTCCACGGACAGTGATGGAAACACTCTTATCAGTCTGTTCGATGGACTCCGATTCAAATCTCCAATCCTTTAAAGGTTCTGAGGTAAAACCGAGGAATTTTCCGGTCTGTTCCTGCGGAATATAATCAATGACTTCGTATTCTTTCAGATGGGGTATTGCATACACCATTGCCGGTCCGGTAATGATGTGTTCTCCATTTTTCATTATTGAAACCAATGTTCCCGTTTTACGAGAGAACTCATATCGGATATTTTTTGAAATGATTTGATAGGATGTATCGGAAGAAAGAACCTGTACTTTCCCTTTTGTCAATCCGGGGATAGCATAATAAGGGGAATAGACTTTAGGGATTTTCCATGTCGATAAGTCAAAACCTCTTCGATCCCTTATGACGAGGGTTAGTGTATCCCCTTTTACAATGTGAGGTATACGAAGTGTTCCCTGCCTTCCGGGAAGAATGTCAGTTGTCACAACTCCTTGCTGTTTCATGTCTTTCCAGATAATATCCGTCTGATTTGTATTTAATGTATTATATCTGTTATCTAATGTAATCAGTGTCTCGTTGCCGGATATTTCAAAATGTTTACTGGTGACAATGATAGGAGAGTAGCTCATTTTCATATGCCAGAATTCCGGTTTTTCTCTCCTGAATCCATCGACAACTCCCCAAGGACCGTATCCGCAAGGAGCATTTTCTTTGGGGTAGAATATCTCATCGGTACATCCCCAGATACCTAGTCCGGTGATGGAAGGTGACTCTTGGATAAAATCGACAAAATATTTAAGATAGTCTCCCCACATATCTCTTAGTCCCGGATCTGTTATGTTCTCGGAAGTATTGTAGCAATTCAGATGGAGGGCTTCCCCGAATATGATCGGGCGGAAGTAATTCTCGAAAGCCATTAGTCCTTTCCAACCCGGATAATGCTTAGTTCCGATATCTGTTGCTTTTATGATTCCGTGAGTTTCCGAATGGGAGAATTTGACCGGAATGCCGGATGCCAGTTCTTTAGCCAGTAGCAGGTTGTTGTAAAATTTAGGTTTCCATTCGCTTTCATTTCCTAAAGACCAAAGTAGAATGCAAGGGTGTGTCCGATCCCTGACTACCATTGACTTGAAACCGTAAAAGATTTGGCTGATCCTGTCATACGAATCTTTTCCGGACTCCCAGCAGACTGGTGCTTCATCTTCTACAAAGATACCGTATCGGTCACATAAGTCCAACATATAACTATCCGGAGGATAATGCGAAGTACGGATATAATTACAATTGGCATTCCGTAACTGTTCGATATCACGGCGTAAGGAAGCCGTGTCTTTAATGGCACGTCCTTCATAAGCGGAAATATCGTGACGAGAAACACCTCTTAATTTAACAGGGAGATTATTTACGTAAAGAATATTCTCTTTGATTTCTATTTTCCTGAATCCGAAATTTCTTTGTATGATCTCTACTTTTTCATTATTCTCAAAGAGAGAGACTTCAACAGTATATAAAAAAGGAGTTTCTGCATGCCATAGTTTAGGGGCATCGATGACGATGTTTTTTAACTGCTTAAACGTAGTTTTTTGCCGATAGATCTCTTTTGCCTCTTTGGATAATCCTTCGATACCTCTTTCCCTGATGATGATTTCGATTTTGGGATTTTTCTGTCTGCCGGATATTGAGAGGTGAGTATTTAATATGCCTTGCTTTAAATCATCAGATAATTGCGCTTCGCAATATAAATCGTTGATATACGTTTGTGGGATTGCAATCAATTCAACATTTCGTAATATTCCTCCGACTTGGTGCTTGGCATAATGGGATATTTTTGATATTCCGCTGGCTAACGATTCGCTACGTACATAGACCGTCAGCCGGTTTTTACCGGAAAGTAAGAAAGGGGTTAACTCTTTTTCAAATTGCGTCATCGAACCTGTATGTTCCCCTATATATTTCCCATTGAGGTATATCCGGCATTCGCTTTCAACAGCTCCGAAACGGATCAGTGTCTTTTGCTTTTTCCAATCGGCGGGGAGTTCGAACTCTTTGTAATATCCGGCCCATTTTCCGGGTTCAATCAGGTATGATTCCATATACCATTCCGATGGAACGCTGATTGGTTCCCATTTGAAATTCGGTTTGCTCACGTTGCCCGGAATGTTTTCCACGTTACAGGCAAATAACCAATCGCCGTTCAATGAGTGTATGGGTTGGTTTACTCCTTTTACGTAGGAGGGTGATGGTGTGTGTGCCACCGAATGCTTTCGGTTTAAGCCGGTATATAACGTTTTGACTGTTTCGAAGGTGTAGACCTTGTCTGTCTGTGCCCATCCGCCGGCAGAGCTTAGGCTGAATGCCAGCAGGAGTAACCATTTTTGAAGATATCTTTTCTGAACAATCATATATTTTTCGATTAAAAATTCCTTGTTTATGCGAATCAGTGGTTGAAAATTAATGCTGGTTTATGGTTTAAAATGTCATAATTTTGATTGACTTATTGTTTTTTATTTTGTTGAAAATAAGTAAATCAGAATAATGATTACCTTTGTTCTTAATAATCAAAGTATCTTGTGTAACTCTTTGTTTTTTTCCTAATAAAAGGGTATCAAAACTAAAATGGGCTATCAAATTGTCAATTGTTGGGGTAGGGGGGCCTGCCCGAAGCAACGGTCACGACCTTGGAGGGGGAATACACAAAACAAACTGTTTTCGGGCGAGTAAACCTCGCCCTTATTGACAAAATAACAGCATTATCAACGGTTTGACACAATTCTCCAAAGGCTATAGTCTTAGTCTCACCACACCTTTTATGGAGTCACCTTTGCGTAAAGGCCTGTATCCTTTCTGTGCATGGGACACTAAATAAGTATCACGGCCTGCATTATTATAATCAGCTACCAAAAAGCGTATATTGTTGCCATCTATCCAGGCACGGAAATGTTGCGTGCCGTCCGATAGTACCGATATTCTTTCTTTTCCGTTTCCACTTAATACGGCAGTATATATATTCTCTTTGGTTGAACGGAAAATATTGGAGCCGTTGGCTGTCTGGTCGAAAGACCATGCCGTTGTCGGTTCTTTAGAAGGTCCTGCCAGACCGGATACAGGCAATGTTTCATCAAAAGCTTTTGCTGTTCCTTCCAAAGCGCCGATATGATCTTTCGGGTAGGCATTCCAATATCCTTTACGTTTCCATTCCAATTGGTTATAGAAATGGGGAACGGTAAATACAAGTCCGGTTTGCCGGGGAGAAATATCTTGCAATAAAGTAAAATTGTATGATACAGTGATTTCTCCATCAGGGTAAAAACGATAGCTGAACTTGCCTTCTGCTTCTTTGTAACTTCCCAGGATATTGACTTCAATGACTTCTTTCATTGCAATACATTCTACTGATTGCGCCACCCAGTTTTGACAGACCGGATTGAATGGCGCAAAAGTCTGGTTTTTGCCTGTCATCTGTATGCCTTCACCTTCACCGTTCAAGGGGAGTACCATCAGTGAGGGAGATTGGTTCAACACACTTTTACCTTGGTGTGCAGCAGTCAGGAGTCCGTTGCGTTTGCTAATCTCAAACTGGTATTTTCCTGCATTTATCCGGATAAGGTCTTTCGATTCTTGGCAAGTGAGTTTGCCTGCCGGGTGTTTCGGGGATTGTGATTCATTGTTCTCGGGTAAGATACGGAAACAATAACGGTCAATTTCAAAGCCGCGGACTCCTGTGACGGTCAGGTTCAGCATCTCGGTATGGCGTAATGATTCCGGCAAGGTTATTTCCAATTCGCCTACCGAACGGGGTGCGATGTCACCGGTGATATTACCTTCTTGTCCACCGGCTTCCCAGGTTATACGGCATTCTGCCAAGTTACTGAAAAGGTGGCGGTTTTCAACTTGGAACCGTATCTTTCCTTCATGGTCCATATTTCCTTTCAGGGAGATTTTAACGGGACTATATGCCTTTTTCATCCCCCAATATTCGGGTTTTTCGCGGCGCCAGCCGTCTATGGTTCCCCAAGTGCCGTAACCTACTGCTTTTTCGCCCGGCAGAAAGAAAGTGTCGTCAATCCCTACCCAGATGGCACCTCCTAAAACACCTTGACTGTGGTACATATCATTCCACATGGCGTCTAATAATTTTCCCCACATATTGCGCAAACCGGGATCTGCGGCAAGTTCCAGGCGGTTGTATGCGTTCAGGTGACAGAATTCGTCAAAAGTTACCGGGCGTTTATAGTGGCGGTATTTGTCGGGACCTTCCGGGCCGGGGTAATGATGGTTAGTTATTTCAAGCGTTCCTTCGTCGGCATCCGGTCCCCACTGGCTGAAAATGCGAGGACGGGTAGGATCCAGCTGTTTGACTGTTTCCGATGCTTGTTTGAAGTATTCCTTGAATTTCAGTGATTCGTTTCCCATAGACCACATCAGGATGGAAGGGTGGCTACGGTTCAGGTTTACCATTTCGACATGCTGGTTGACCAGCACGTCATAGTGCTTGTCGGCGGGTACATCCGCTTGGTGCGCCCAACAGAAGGGAGCTTCTACTTCGACAAACATACCCAGTTCGTCACAGGCTTCCAGCAGTGCTTCATCGGGTGGATAGTGGGAAGTGCGGATATAGTTCACATTGCCTCGACGGAATAGTTCGACATCTTTGCGCCATATATCATTGTTAAGTGAACGTCCGCGTAAGGGCATAACTTCGTGCCGGCAGACTCCACGGAGCTTTATGGGATGGTTGTTGACAAAGATTTGGTTGCCTCGGACTTCTATTTGTCGGAATCCTATGCGGCGGGTTGTGGCGGATAGGATTTTTTGCTTGTTTTTTAATTGGCACGTCAGGCTGTACAGATATGGGTGTTCGCTATCCCATTTTACCGGCTTGGTAACGGGAAGGGATATACTGATGGTTTCTGTTTTTCCATTGATGATTGTCGGTACCGGAGAGGAGGCGGATGGCAAGGGGATAATCTTTCCGGCGGCATCTTTCAGGATAAAGTTTACAGTCAGCCCATCTGCTTTTTCCTTTGATTCATTGGCAATGGTGATTTCTGCTTTAAGTATGGCATCGGTATAAGTGGAATCGAATGATGTAGTGGCATGGAACATGGAAAAATTTACTTCGGGCAAGGCAAACAAGTAAATGTCACGTGTGATTCCGCCCAATGGATGGACTGCGTAGTTGGAGGCATTGGAAGTTGCATCGGCTATGCTTTCCGAGGTAACGGAAAGGGCTATTTGGTTTGTTTTTCCATAAGTTACCAAATCGGTGACATCCAGCTCGAATGCTGTGAATCCGCCTAAATGGGAACCGGCTTCTTTTCCGTTGACGAACACTTTGCAATCACTGTACACAGCATTGCAACGTAACTTGATACGTTGACCTTTCCATGAGGCAGGTAGGGCGAAATTCCGGACATATCCGGCGGCTTCCCCTTTTTTAACTTCGAATCCTTGCATCACCCATTCGCCGGGCACTTGGATTGTATTCCAGTTTTTCACGTCTTCCGTTCCATTGAATCCGCTTTTGAGTGACGGATGGAAATACCATTCCCCGTTTAGTGAAATTTTTTGCCCTTGTATGGTGGCAGGTAGTGGGGAGAGGCGGGGGACTATTGTTTCTGTTGCTTTCCCGGATAATATTAACAGGAAGAGCAGACCAAGTGTAACTAAAACTTTTTTAAGCATGATTTTCTTTGTTTTGATGATATGCAAAAATAGGTAATACATAGGGAAAAAAGAAAGGGAACAGATGGGGAAGTGGGTGCAAAAAGGCGGTTATCGGAAGAAAAAATGTATAAAACGGAAATACACATTTCATTCTGTTGAAAATATGTGCATGGTTATCCGAAAAAAAAATAGCAAAGACCCGTTTAGGGGGCTCCCTGCAAGTATCCGTTATTTTAGGATTATATAATTTCCTTCATAAAGCTCATTTCGGATCAGCCCTGTTGTATCCGAAATCATTCTGTGGGGTGTAACGGTTGTAGTTGTCGTAGCGGATGAGGGGGGGATTGCCCTGTTAGGCGATCAGACTACTGCGGCTTATGCTTTCAAGCACTACTTTTTATTGAGTCTTGCTTTTAATTGATTTATAAAAATAATTCCGGCGTGAGGGGGGCTGAAAAGGGCATCTTCAAAAAATAGTCGCATAGACAAAAAAGGAGATGTCACGACCTTGGGAGTAATGCACAGAGCAAGTCTTTTCAGGCGGGCAAACCTCACCCCTACTAGCAAAGCAACAGCATTATTAACTTTTTGATATAGTCCCAAACAGTCAAAAGCCTGCGTATTGCCTTTGCTTAAAGCTATTAGATCTATGGTTGATTCTTTCATAATTCGGAAATATAATTCCAATTTGTTTATCACAAAGTTATTGAATTATGTTGTTTGACAAAAGAATCTTGCCTTTTTTAATGAGTTTGTAACGAATAAATATATTCATATAACTTTTTATAGAACGGATACTTAGTCAATGTGGAAGTGTCTCCCAATATAATAAGTTTCATGCGTGCACGTGTAATTGCTGCATTCATTCGTCGTAAGTCATTGAGAAAACAAATTGGTCTCTCTTCATTTGCACGTACTAAACTGATGAGGATGACGTCTTGTTCTTGTCCTATATCAATCCGTTCCTCCAGAAAACAGTCTTTATCTATTTTATCGATATAGTTGGTAAGTTGAGAAATGGAGAGTGCCGTCTCCTTTTTATTGATACGGCGAAGCTTTCACCCACAAGCTCTTCGTTGTATTCCATTCCTCTCGTATTTATCCATTCTATCGATGTGTCATAGTCCAATATACTCTGATATTTTACTTCGGGAGCTGATTTCAGTTCACCTTGGTAGAACTATTCTGAAGAGAAACGTATAATTTCGTTATTCGTTCTATATTGTACCTTTAACAAGGATACGGTATCGGACTTGTTGTCTGCATCTCCTGCATCAGTGTCCGGTCTAATGTCTGTGTGGCTTCATCCATATACAGATTATTAACACGGATTTCTTTTCCTTTTGGTCCTGTATT
>ENA-OYCN01000796-OYCN01000796.1-human-gut-metagenome-genome-assembly--contig:-NODE-796-length-14562-cov-5.084787_pt1 | contig 14562 bp, 7 predicted proteins | sample MGYA00244665_ERZ652871 | MGnify/ENA primary metagenome ERZ652871 (study PRJEB26926, sample SAMN06164731) | human gut metagenome | biome: ENVO:00009003; feature: ENVO:2100002; material: ENVO:00002003...
TCGGAGATGTGTATAAGAGACAGCTTTTATATTTTCTATCCCATACATATAATATTGCTTTGGCTGTTATCGAATTTTGTTTTTGTTTAAAACAGTGGAACAAGGAACATATTTATTACATTGAAACATCCAAACCAAAAATGGAGTGATGAATGTGCCTTTAAGCTTTAAGTACAATTCGATATATTCAAATCTGATTTAACAGCATACTATCTACAATTAAATACACTATCCCAGTAGCTCGCACAAAATTCATGTTTTGTGCGGGCTTTTTTGTATCCGAAAATTTTTTCAAATCTTTTCAAATTCCTGCAACAAATCACACCTTTCCGTACCGATATGGTGCAGTTCTGCCCACAAGAATGGGAATAGTTGAGATACTAACAAAGCTTTCCAATACCATCTGTTTGCTTCTGTAACATTGTGAAAAATACGCATATTGGATAAGCCTATGTGCGTATGTTGAGAATAGATAGTTGATTAAGGGAGCTGATACATTGACTAAAAAAAAACCTGCACAATATATTGTAGAACGAGAATTTTTATGTAAATTTTCTGTAGAAGAATTACTTATCCGTATCGTGAAATCTCATATTAAAAACGCATATCAAGAGGGGAAAACCTTTGAAAATCATGGAAAGAAGCCGTACTTTATTGTATGATATTATTATAGGTACGGCAGTTGAATAGGTGGAAAAATGATTTATCAAAAAGGTTCAAGCTTATTTAACGTAGCTATTTATATCAGATTATCACGAGAGGACGGAGATAAGGAAGAAAGCGATAGTGTAGGAAATCAGAGAAAACTTTTAACAGAATATGTGAATAAGCATGATGACTTTATCTTATATGATGTTTATATTGATGACGGTTTTACGGGAACGAATTTCGATAGACCAGACTTTCATAGAATGATTGCTGACATTGAAGATAACAAGGTAAATTGTGTTGTTGTAAAAGACCTTTCCCGTTTTGGACGAGATTACATTGATACGGGGCGATATTTGGAAAGAATATTTCCAGAGCTTAATGTTCGTTTTATTTCTGTAACAGATAATATTGATAGTATGAAGCAGGCATACGATATGTTACTTCCTATTAAAAATATATTTAACGAACAGTATGCCAGAGATATTTCTAATAAAGTTCAAGCGACTGTAAAATCAAAGCAGAAAGCAGGAGAATTTATCGGAGCATTTACAAGCTATGGCTATAAGAAATCTCCTGCAAATAAGAATAAACTTGTGATTGATGAATATGCGTCCGAAGTTGTAAAACGAGTATTTACTATGTATGCACAAGGAATAGGAAAACAAAGCATTGCAAAAATACTAAATGCAGAGGGTATCCTTTGTCCGTCGGAATATAAAAAGCTCAACGGTGAAAATTATAAAAATTGCAACCGTTTGGAGAAAACTTCCTATTGGACGTATTCAACAGTAAATATCATGTTGAAAAATGAAATGTATATCGGCAACATGATACAAGGGAAGAAACATCAGCGTATGAGAAGCAAACAGCGACCAGTTGAGAAAGAAAACTGGATAAGAGTTGAAAATACGCATGAACCGATTATAGACCGTCAACTGTGGGATAAGGTACAAAAACTGCTGACAAAGAAGCATAGGGATATTGACTTGGAAACAAATAAAAATATCTTTGCAGGCTTTATAAAGTGTGGCGATTGTGGTCGGGCAATGATGAAAAATTTCTGGCGACGTGCAGACGGAAGCAGGTCTTATTCATTCTATTGTGGAACTTACAAAAGAAGAGGAAAGGACTATTGCACTCCGCATACTCTCCCATTTCAAGTATTGAATGATATTGTGCTGGGCGATTTAAAGCAGATTATCCGCAATGTAGAGAATTTGCAGGAGCTTGTAAAATCACAATCTTTCACAGCAACAAAAATCAGAAAATCAACTGACATAGAACTGACAAAGTTAAAAACAGAACTTGAAAGAGTAAAGAAACTGAAAAAGTCAATTTATGAAGATTACAAAGACGAACTGATTTCTAAAGAAGAATTTCTTTCTTATCGAGAGGACTATCAACAAAAAGAAACGCTTTACTCCAAACAGATTGAAACGCTGGAAGAAAAGAAAAAAGAAAGTGTAACAGAAGATGTTTTTGAAACACCGTGGTTAAGGCGGTTGTTGGAACTGAAAGACATTGAAGAATTAGACAGAGATATTATTGTGGAAATGATAGACCAGATAACAGTTTATGAAAACCGCAAACTTAAAATCTCATACAACTTCGGAAATGAACTGGAACATTTATTTTCAAGCGTTTACTGTGAGGACTTGGAGAAAAAGGCTATCTAATCTCAATACATTTCTAACTCCCCATATATACTGGGGAATACATATCACAATTTGCGTAAACTACAACCAGCACATGGTGGAAGTGATCCCGGTAAGATTTCCACCTCCGGCGTCATGGAAAAGGATGTCAACCTCAGTATTGCAATGGCTCTTAAACAGCTGTTTGAAAACAGAGGCTTTACTGTTGTCATGACCAGAACCACCGACTGCGACCTCGCCCCGGATAATTCCAAGCATCCAAAGACAGATGATCTCACAAAGAGAACTGCCCTGATGTCTAAAAGCAATGTGGCAGTCAGCATCAGTATCCATCAAAACAGCTTTGAGGACAGTTCAAGCTGCGGTCCACAGGTATTCTATTATGAAGCCTCTGATGCAGGAAAAGAGCTCGCATCCTCTGTTCTTGGAGCTTTAAACACTTCTCTTTGTGTCGCAAAGCCACGAAGCATTAAGCCCAATAAAGAATACTTTATACTTAAAAAATCCACATCCCCGACCGTAATCGTAGAATGTGGATTCTTGAGTAATCCTGCTGAGACACTTCTTCTTACTGACAAAAACTATCAGGATGACCTGGCACATGCAATATATATCGGTGTTACAGACTATCTTGCGCAACCACCCTCTGGACATTTACAATAAACTGCTCTGCGATGTGATATAGTCTGGTTGTCTGGACACTTTCACTGCCATCAAGCTGCTTTTTAGTCTCATTATCTGACTCAGTATTTGATTTCATATCTGACATCTTAGACTCTTTTGCAGATATATCATGCTCCAGTGCCACATCTATGCGCACACGCTGTTCACCATCACTTATTCCTGCCTCAAACATAGTGATATTGTCTTCAAACAGCTTTTTAGTCTGCTCATCGTCTGTGACTATCATAGCAGATACTGAGTTTTCCTTTGCCTCAAAATATGCAGCTACCCTGCCGCATTTTTTATCCTCAAGGAATATGTCAACCAGTCCCTTTTTATCTTCACCTCTTACTATGCGAAGCTTCATACCTGTGACCCCGTCTGCAGTCTCTATTGGTACAATATAATTTTCCTGTCTCGACATATTTGAAGCGATCCTTAGCTGACTGCATAATAGCTTCATCTGTCTGAGGTCTATTGAACCTGTGTGCCTATCCTCTATAATCATCGAATCCATAACATGCTCTGCTGTATCAGCCAGCGTTTCCTGCGCCTGCGCAAGCTCCTTTGGATTTTTGACCGACTCAGAAAACCGTCTGAGAGTCTCATCCAAAAGAGCCCTTGCCGTAGCACTGTCTCCACGCTCCCAGAGATTTCTTACTGTCTCTGACGGATTTTTCATTAGCCGTGACGCAGCCATGAGGTTTACCGCGGTTGTTTTTACATCATATTTCTCTAGAAAAGCATATACGTTCTCAGGCGCCGAAACTGCCTGATTGAACTGTCTTAGCTGCTCCGTGGCATATTGCTCTGACAGTGCGTTATCCTCGCCTGCCTCATATACAGCCTGCCTTAACTGCTCCGGAGTCATCTCAAGCCAGCTGTCATCCTGCACAAACTCCATTTTCTCAGGTGAAAGTGTATCAAGCACATCCCTTAGGCAGTTTGTATGATATGCGCTTTCTATCTGTGAGTCAATTTTAATGCCCCTGCTTACACTGTCCACTCCGGCAAAGGTATCGTCCACCTTATAGTCCATGGCACTCTTTCCTCGTACCCGGACCGCTGTAAGCAGATTTTTCATTGTAATATCTGCTCCCTGATTAACAAGTGAGCCTATCACAGCACCATCTGACTGCTCCACCTGTGAAATAAGCCTGTATATGCCTATATATGAGTCTCTTTCCTTCTCTGAGATTTCATTTTTCTTTTCAAGCTTCCAGAGAAACTCGCTGAATTTCTCATCCCTTTCGTCAGGATTTTCTGATTTTATCCGTCTGGCAGTTTCACTTATGTCACTCATGCTCATATCAAGCGGTGATATGCCTCTTTTTATCATCTCAATCGTCACCGCCGGTGTCATATCGCTGAATGCTCTCTGCACCTGCTCATCTACAGACTTTATCTGCTTTATATTCTCCTCTGTGATGTCGGTACTGTTGTACGCAAGTATCCGCACAGCCCTGCGATTGCTTTCAGATGTATCTATCTGAAGCTCTTTAAGTATATCATCCACATTCTGAAATGCTTTTGATATACTGTCTCCCATATCTGCCCGCGGTGATGTCATAAGAGTCTCATATCCTGAGGCTGCTGCTTCTAATGACTGCTTCATTGCTTTGCCTGCTGTATACAACTCATACACAGTGTCATCAGCGGATTCCAGGGTCAGTACATAAGCCGGCTGCTTCTTCATCTGATTGAAAATATCACAGACATTATTGTACATACGTACCCTATCATCAGATGCCTCTACACTGCTCTCACCAAACAGCGCTCCGTAGTATTTATTTTCCTGCTGCTTAAGCAGCTCCACTACACGTTCAATAGGCTCTGTGTCTATTGAAACTCCTGTTTTTATGAGTGAAAGGTTGGCTTCAGCTGTCATGGAAAGTCTCGCTTCCTCAAGCTTTCTTTGAGCTGTCACAAGCCTTGCTTCCCGGCTGTCTGTAATCTGATTATCCGCAGCTTTATTTGCTGAGGCTTGCGATGCTGCACTATCCTTGCCCCTTGCAGCTATAAGCTTTGACAGATTCTCTATCGTGACAGGTATGTTATCTGACTCTAATGTGACAATGTCATCTGCGGTCGCCTCACCTAATACATTACAGGCTTTCTTTGCCATGTCAAATGTCAGACCATCTTGTGACATAGTGGCATCTGTAGCCTTTTTTCCCATTGCCAGTGCTTCTGTCACTGCCCTTGCATAAAAATCACTGCTCACATTTTCTTCTGCTGCGTTGATGCAGTCTACCCGATTCGCAAGCAGCACATTGTCAGGTGTAACGGCTATATCTTCATCTATCAGCCATCTGCACTGATTCAGATTCTCATCACTACTGTCTATATGAGCTTCCTCTAATATCTGTTTAAGCTGTGGCTTAAGCTCCTCAAACAGCTCATCTGATATCTCCGTCATTTTGGTTTTCTGCCTGTAATCTTGTACCTGACTGCTGCTGTACGTAGCCTTGTATACATTTGAAACCGTCGGATTCATGTTATTTCTGACCAGATATGCCTTTGTCTCATCGGATATATTTGTAAGACTCTTTGCCCGGTCTATGGCATCTGTACCTGCCTTTATATTGTCATCTGTAGCAGGAATATCATATGCTTTCATCTGATTGACAAGCATGGCCGCTTCAGTCTGGCTTCCCGTGATGTCTGTAAGCTGCTCCCTGCTCAGATCATCTCCATATATGGATATATCTACACCTGCTTTTGCCAGCACTGCTTTTATCTTATCGGTCTCTGTGACAATGATATCGTAGCCGTCATCCTTTGCAGCTTTGTAATCATCACTCGTGGTGGTGCTTGCAGTGACAATCATATCATTTCGCCTGTTTTCTGAGGTCTGATTCATATCATTTAGCAGATTTTCTGCCATATCTGTGCCATCGTTGTTCCCGGCTTCGTTTTTAGCCTGTGGTCTTGCATATATCGTATCCGACATATCAACAGAGTTTGACGAACCGACAACAGCCGCCTTTTTTGACATATTGTCACTGCTGTCTGTCTTTATGTAGTCTGACACACGCATACCCGCTGTCATGTCATTTATGGTTTTTGTGTCCGTATTTTTCGTATCTGTGCTTTTATTAATCAAATTCTCTATCTGCATATTTCCTGCTCCGTGCCCTGCATATGTACCATCTCTGCAGCCTTTATTTATGGATATTCTTACTTCGTACTTTTGTGGTTCTGAATAGTTATCTTTTTTTATATATCGACATATAATACGCAAAAATAAAGACCGCGCCTTAAATTGGCGCGGTCCTTTACCCTGCTATTTACCGGTATATTAGTATTTAAATACAGCAACTCCGTAAGGCGCAAGTGGATAAGCAAATGAAAATGGTCTGCCGTCACACTCTGATTTGACTGCCTTATAGTCCAGCTTCTTATATGTCTGTTTTGCTGCCTTGCCTCTGCCCTTTGCAGCCTTCTTTACAGGCTCTTGTACCGTTTTGCCTGTAAACTTAGGATCCTCACTATCTAAAACAAGCTGATATGTCTTGTGCTTTGGCACTCCGACTCTGTAATCAGGTCTCTCTACCGGTGTGAAATTGATGACAAAGAGCATATTATTCTTGCCATCCTTGCTCTTTCTGATAAAGCTGAAGATGCTTCTGTCTGCATCGTTTGCATTTATCCATTCAAAGCCTTCCCAGCTTGAATCCAACTCATACAGACAGCGGTTTCTCCTATAGAGGTGAAGCAGCTCCTTTACCCAGTTCTGGATTTTTTTATGCTCCGGATTCTCAAGCAGATACCAGTCGAGTTCTCTTTCCTCACTCCACTCCTGCTTCTGTGCAAACTCCTGTCCCATGAAAAGAAGCTTCTTTCCACAGTGTCCCATCATAAATGCATATCCTGCCATGAGGTTCTTGAATTTATCCCCTTCTAAGCCCGGCATTTTGTTGAGCATAGAACACTTCAGATGTACCACCTCATCATGTGACAGTACCAGAATATATTTCTCACTCTCATTATAGCTCATCGCAAATGTCATCTTGTTGTGGTTATTTTTACGGAAATATGGATCCAGCTTCATATAATCAAGGAAGTCATGCATCCATCCCATGTTCCACTTGTAGCTGAAGTTCAGTCCGTCTTCCTCTACCTTGCCTGTTACCTTTGGCCATGCGGTAGACTCTTCGGCTATCATTACAGTTCCGTGATTTCTTCCAAGTATGAGTGTATTGATATGCTTGAAAAACTCTACTGCCTCGAGGTTCTTATTGCCTCCAAACTTGTTTGGCACCCACTGTCCGTCGTTCTTTCCATAGTCAAGATAAAGCATTGACGCAACTGCATCCACACGGAGTCCGTCTACGTGGTAATTTTCTATCCACATCAATGCACTTCCGATAAGGAAGTTCTTTACTTCATTCTTACCGTAGTCAAATATCTTTGTGCCCCAGTCGGGATGCTCTCCCTTTCTTGGGTCTGCATACTCATATGTGGCTGTTCCGTCGAAATTGGCAAGTCCATGCGCATCCTTTGGGAAATGTGCAGGTACCCAGTCGAGGATTACTCCGATATTATTTTTATGGCACTGATCAACAAAGTATGCAAAATCCTCAGGCTCTCCATACCTCGATGTAGGTGCATAGTAGCCTGTCACCTGATATCCCCATGAGCCATCAAACGGATACTCTGAAATACCCATAAGCTCAATATGTGTATATCCCATAGTTTTTACATAGGATATGAGTGATTTTGCAAGCTCCCTGTATGTATAAAAGCCCTCATCATCCCTGCCCGGATGTCTCATCCATGAGCCCGGATGGCACTCATATATAGCCATAGGTGAAGAATATACATCAGCATCTGACTTTGCTGCTCTCTTATCCATCCACTCTTTGTCAGTCCATGTGAAGTGCTCGATATCTGTGATGATTGACGCTGTTCCCGGACGAAGCTCTGCGTAGTTTGCGTATGGATCCGCCTTGTACAGCTTATCACCCTGTTCAGTGACTATAATAAACTTATACATCTGACCCTTTTGCGCTCCCGGTACAAAAAGCTCATACACTCCCATGGTTTCCGGCTCTACACGCTTCATCTCATGACTGGTCTCATTCCAGTCGTTAAACTCACCAAACACGTATACTTCCCTCGCATGTGGCGCCCAGACGTCAAAGCACACTCCTTTTTTTCCTTTACGCTCAGCTAAGTGAGCACCCATCTTCTTGTAGATATCATAGTGTGTTGCCTGACCAAACAGGTAACAATCCATTGCTGTAAAATTACACATATATATACCCCCCATAAGTATTTATTTTTCCCTGAAATGATCCTCTTTGAGTACAATTCGGTCATCATCTGTATATCGCCTGGCTGTCAGAATACTTATAGCCTTCTTAAGTCCGCTGTGAGCCTCCCTGTCTATGGCCTCGTCAATTATATCCTTGACCTCTGTCAGAGTGGTAGCCTGGTCTATCCTCTCAATATTGCTGATTCTGTTATGCAATGCCAGAATAGCCATCTCATCTATCTTGTACCCAAGCTCTGCAGAGTACGATTTGGCAAACAATACGAGTTCATCATTTGTAAAAATAGGAACCGATATCTTTTCCGTGAACTTGGATGCAAAGCCCTCATCCATTGAGAGAGCCTTCTTTATACCCTTTGATGTATCCTCAAGTATATAGAGTGTTCCTGTAATATCATGCTCCATCAAAAATGATAGCTGGGCAGCTATGCTGCGGTCGATATCACCGGCTCTTTCTATGATGAGACAGCCTCCTGTTATCTTTCTGACTACCTGCTGCACATCCTTTTTATTGAGTGCGGCAGCATCAATCTTACCCATCTTTCCTGTAAGCTGTTCACCATCTTTTTGTAATACCTTTATAAAGCTTGTAGCAAGCATTGTCTTTCCGCAACCCTGCTCTCCCTGTATAATGAGGTTGCCTGTGGATGCGTTTTCTTTCCTGTTGAAATGATCAAGCACTGCATTATATGCCTTGCAGATCTGATCCTCCATACCCTTTACCGGTATGAAATATGAAAATATAGCTTTCTGTTCGCTTGTAAGCTCTTTTATATGTTTTGTTTCTTTCAATTTCGAGTCATCTTCTTCGCTGTCTAAATCCTCCGGCAATGAAATATCCGGCATTTTTCTTGTCTTAGCCATATCCAGTTTCTTCTCCAGTCCCGGATTCTTTGCTGTCATCTTGGCTATTTCCTGCTCGATAAATGATGTCACATGATCAAAATCTCTCTTCTCAGAAACGTTTTCTTTCTCCTGTGAAGCCTCATCATCTGATGTATCATCATCGACATTTAACATATCATCTGTTATTTCAGGCATCATGGTAGTCGGCTGCATGAGTATCTCGTCTTTCTCAGACTCCTCTGCCATAATTATATCCTCCGGCTCTCCAACCGGTTCCCTGGCTTCATCTGCAGCCTCTTCAGGTACTTCCCGTGACTCCTGCACTTCTTCTATAGCCTCTTCCGGTGCTTCCTGCGGCTCCTGTGCTTCGTCTATAGTATCTTCCGGTGCTTCCTGCGGCTCCTGTACTTCATCCACAGTCTCATCTGCATAAAGCTCCTGCATATCCGGTTTCTGCTCTTCTTCAGGCTCCTTCACGGCAGCTTTCTGCTCTATAATATCAACCGGGACCTTCAAATACTCCTCCTCAAGAAGTTCCTTCGGAGTGACACCTGCATCCAGCTTTGGAATGACATCATTTAGTCTCTCCATGATGTCTCCTGCCTCCTGAAGTGCTCTTGCCTTAGCTGACTCAAGCTTCTGCTGCTCAGCCTCTTTAAGTGCAATTTCAGCCGCATGTCTGGTCTTTTCCCATTCTTCAAGCACATCCTGTATAGACATCTGTCCTGTAATCTGATGCTCAAGCTGAGTCTTTTCACTCATGACCATAGACATCTGTCCGTCAGCGTCTTCACCCAAAAGCTCCTTGAAATTCAACTTAAGTGAACCATCTATCTCTTCATCTGTAGCGATATGCTCTGTCTCTTCCGGCTGCTGTACATACTCTTCCTGCTCCTTTTCGAGCTTGAGATAAGGAATATCCTCAACTATTTTTTTGATGGTATCCATCGTATCAGCAACTTCATTCTTGCCCTTGGCCTCCATGATCTGCTGCATACCCTTGGCAATCTCCTGCTGTAAATTTACAGTATTGAACTTCTCCTGATTTACAGTAATCTGCGGAATAGTTACGTCATCATGCACTATCTCTCCGCCCTTTACCATCTCCATGGCACCTATCTCAGTGACCTCAGCCTCATCCTTTATCTTAGCCGGCTTTTCCTTCTCTGCCTTGAATCGTCTGTACTTTTCCTCCTGAGCCTTGGTAAGTGGCTGATAAAGCATCTTAAGCTCCAGCGCACGCTCCACATATGGTCCGTCTCCGAACCACAGAATGAGCTCATCGCAGGCATCTATACACTTATCGGCTTTTCCGGCCTTGTGGTATAGATATGCAAGCTCGTATGCCCACTCCTCAGTGTATTCTTCATCCTTGTACTCTTCAAGAATAGTGATAAGCTCATCAAATGAAGCTCCCTGCCCTTTTTTGATGGCATATCTTAATACATACTTCATATCATCATGAGGCGCTATCTCAACAAACTCATCATAATACTCTGTAGCAGCATCATAATCACCCATCTTGATGGCGACCTCAGCCAGTCTGTATATAATCATCCTGCCGATTGGTGAACGGTCATAGGCCATTAAAAGTATGTCCCTTGCATCCTGGTATCTTTCGGCCTTCTCGTAGATTTCGCCGATTTTAACGAGTGTATTTACATTTTTAATTTTGTTCCAATTTATGCTATCCGCAATCTCTGCTGCGCTCATATAGCCCTCCTCGGCGCTTAGGGCTTTTATCTGATCCAGCTTGAGATTGTATTCGTATTTATCCACTTATTTCACCTACTCGTATTTAAGCTTATTATTTTTGGTATCTACGCCTGTTGTCTTTGTATAATCCCTTGTGTCCTCAGGAAGCTTCTTTTTCCTGAGAGCATAATTAACAACTCTTTTCACAATATAGTATATCACAGCAAAGGTTGGAACACCAAGTAACATTCCAAGAAAACCAAACATTCCTCCGCCGATTAGTATGGCAAACATAACCCAGAAGGTCGAAAGACCGGTAGATGAGCCAAGTATCTTAGGCCCTATTATATTACCATCCACCTGCTGCAGCACGACAATAAATATCAGAAGATAAAGCGCATGCCACGGACTCTGAATTACTACTATGAGTAACGATGGAATTGCACCGATAAACGGTCCGAATACCGGAATCACATTTGTGACGCCGATAATCACTGCAACGAGCACCGACGATGGAATCCTTAAAATCAGACATCCGAAATATGCAATCACACCTATAATCAGTGAATCTATAATCTTACCGCTTATGAAGCCTCCAAAAATCTCATTTGTCTTTCTGATCGTCTCAATGATGATATTGCCTGTCTTTGGCTTGCAGACAGCATATATTATCTTTTTACTCTGTCCTGCGAGAGTCTCCTGAATACTCATCACATAGACCATCACGATTATTCCGATAATGAAATTGAGTAAACCTCTGACTACCGAAATCACACCGGTTGTAATCTGTGCAACATACTTCTGTGCCTCAGGAATTATCTTTTCTGTGGCATAATCCTCAATGTAGTCGGTTGTATTCTGTAAACATGTGCTCGCGAGCTCAGCTATTTTGCTGTCCCCGAAATTGCCGTTCTTTATCATGTTGATGAATGCCGCAACGTTATTTGGCAGTGTCTTCATAAGTCCTGATATACTTGCTATGACAGAAGGCACAATAGCCGCAATGAGGAGCGAAATAATCGCTACAAGAATAATAACCGAGCCTGTGATTGCAAGAGCTCTTGAAATCTTTCGCAGCTTGCTTTCGCTTTTCATCTTTTTGGAAAGAAGCTTTTTAAAGCATCTTTCCAGCCACAGCATGACAGGATTCATCAGGTATGCAAGCACAAGTCCCATTATAATGGGCATTGCTGCCGCAAGCAGCTTGCTCCATATGCCTGCAAAGCCCTCAAATCTGTACAGTGCAAAGAAAAACAGTATACTGACTGCAAACGTGACAAATACCATGACACCTATTCTGATCAGATGTGGCCATTCCTCACGCCCCGGGTGCGAATTCTGCTTCGCACCCTTATCTGCATTTATCTCAATGTTTGATTTTTTACCAGCTTTTCCGGTTTCTTCCATCGGATTAAACTCTCCTTATTTACGGTTATAGTTGATGAGACAACCCTTTAATATTATCTCTCTTTCATCATCTGTGAGCTCACCCATCTTCAGTGTAAATGGCTTTAATTCACCATCCTTGACAACATATGCCTCAAACTCCGTCTTTGCATCCTCGATTTCCTTCTTGATTCCCGGAAGGAAGATATAGTCGAGGTTGTGGAACGGAAGCTCTCCCTCATCGATGATGAATGGAAGCATTCCCCAGTTGATAAGGTTTGAACGGTATCTCTTTGTGGCATACTCGTTTGCGATATTTGCCCAGCCTCCGAGTACCTTCTGGCAGCTGGCAGCCTGCTCTCTTGCTGAGCCGTCACCCGGCTTAACAGCAAAAATTGTGCTTCCGAAGCCCATATTCTCATGGCTTGCCTCAGGGAATTTTTTCTTTACTACTCCCATGATTTCAGCAACCTCAGGAACAGCCTTTCCTGCGCACTCACCACTCTCTATAGCCTTCTGGGCCTTCTGGATTTCCTTTGCTCTGCCTACATACTCAGGATCCTTTCTTGAAAGTGCGAACTCTGCAAGTCCAAGAGGGTTTGAACGATATGATGATGTCTCTCCTGAAGGAATGAGCTCATCTGTTGTAGTAACAGGATCATGAATCTCTGAAACCACCTTAAGGAGCATATTCTCAGGAAGCGCGCTCATTGCCGGCCAGTCCTTGATGTTTGGTCCGAACTGGATTTCAACTGAAGGATCTGCCACTCCATGGCTGTCAAATACACGGTTCTCATATATAGTCTTGTCAAAGAAATATTTTGGCTTTGTAAAGTTGACATCAATATCCGCTGCTGATGTAAGGAAGCCCTTGTTTGCTGCTGTTGCAGCGATTGAACGTGCATCCATGAGTGCCACTGAGCTGATCTGTCCGTTCTGTACCTTAGAACCCTCTCTGTTAGGGAAGTTTCTTGTTGAATGACGGATAGAGAATGCGTTGTTGGCAGGTGTATCTCCTGCACCAAAGCAAGGTCCGCAGAAAGCAGTCTTTACGATTGCACCTGTCTCAAGAAGCTTTGCTACAGCTCCGTTTTTCACAAGCTCCATGTATATTGGAGTAGATGCCGGGTAAACACTCAGTGTAAACTCGTCTGCTCCGATTGAATGTCCGTTTAATATGTCAGCCGCATCGCAGATATTCTCAAATCCACCGCCTGCACAGCCTGCGATGATTCCCTGGTCTACATACAGTTTTCCGTCTCTTACCTTACTCTTTAAATCAAGCTTCACCTTGCCGTCAAAGCTTACCTCAGCTCTCTTCTCACAGTCATCGAGAATATCCATGAGGTTTGCATTGAGCTCATCGATAGTATAGGTATTGCTTGGGTGGAATGGCATAGCTATCATTGGGCGGATCTGGCTTAAATCAATCTCAATAAATCTGTCGTAGTAAGCCACCTCACCCGGATTAAGCTCCTTGTGGTCCTCAGCCCTACCGTGAATCTCAAAGAATTCCTTAACCTGGTCATCTGTTCTCCAGATAGAAGAAAGACATGTAGTCTCTGTTGTCATAACATCGACACCTATACGGAAGTCAACGCTCAGATTAGACACACCCGGTCCTACAAACTCCATAACTTTGTTCTTTACGAAACCATTTCCGAATACCTCTCCGATAATTGCAAGTGCGACATCCTGTGGTCCAACGCCTTTGATCGGCTCTCCTGTCAGGTAAATACCTACTACCTCAGGCATATCAATATCATATGTCTGTTCGAGAAGCTGCTTAACAAGCTCAGGTCCACCCTCGCCGACTGCCATAGTACCAAGTGCACCATAGCGTGTATGTGAATCAGAACCAAGTATCATTTTTCCGCCGCCGGCAAGCATCTCTCGTGCAAACTGATGGATAACTGCCTGATGAGGTGGTACATAGATTCCGCCGTACTTCTTTGCACATGTGAGACCAAACATGTGGTCGTCCTCATTGATTGTTCCACCAACTGCACAAAGGCTGTTGTGACAGTTTGTAAGTACATACGGGATAGGGAATTTCTCAAGTCCTGAAGCTCGTGCTGTCTGGATGATACCTACAAATGTGATATCATGCGATGTAAGCTTATCAAACTTAATCTGAAGCTTGTCCATATTGCCGGATGTATTGTGCTCCTTTAAAATACCGTAAGCAATTGTCGCCTGCTTAGCTGTCTGTTTGTCGATGTCCATGCCGGTCTTGCTTTTTACAGCTGCCTGAGCTTTTGGTCCATCAATTATTACTTCCTTACCGTTTAAAAGGTAAGCACCGTTTTCATATAATTTCACTTATTCTACCTCCGTATGTGCTGTCTCTTATACACATCTCCGAGCCCACGAGACTCGACGTCATCT
>ENA-OYCN01000804-OYCN01000804.1-human-gut-metagenome-genome-assembly--contig:-NODE-804-length-14521-cov-11.309070_pt1 | contig 14521 bp, 8 predicted proteins | sample MGYA00244665_ERZ652871 | MGnify/ENA primary metagenome ERZ652871 (study PRJEB26926, sample SAMN06164731) | human gut metagenome | biome: ENVO:00009003; feature: ENVO:2100002; material: ENVO:00002003...
ATTCTTTATTTTTTTAAATTTATAAATTTAAAGTTTTTTATTATGAACAAGAAGTATTTGAGTGTAGCCCTGTTTGGAGCCTTGATGATGGTTTCTACGGGTGTATTTACGTCTTGCAAGGACTATGACGATGATATCGACGGTCTTGAGCAAAAGTACACGGATCTGAACACTGAACTTAGCGCACAAAAGACGAGCTTGGAAAAAGCTTTAGCTGGTGTACAAGCTGATGCTGACGCTGCTCAGGTTGCTGCAGATGCTGCAAAGGCTGCCGCTGATGCTGCTAAAACAGAAGCAGACAAAGCTGTTGCTGAAGCCTCAGCTGTTAAAGCACTTGCTGAAAAAGCTGCAAGCGACGCAAAAGCTGAGGCTATCAAAGAGGCTAAAGCTTACATTGATGAGTTAATGAAAAATGTAGCAACAGATGAGGAACTTTCTGTACTTTCAGGTAAGATAGATGGTATTCAGAGTGACCTGAATACAATGAAAGAGGACTTGAAAGATTTAGGCGTTGATTTGAATGCAGAAGTAGAAGCACGGGCAAAAGCCGATCAGGCATTGCAGGTTCAGATTGATGCTTTGAAGAAGTTTGAAGAAGCTACTGGCAAGAAGTTTGATTCCCTTCAGGGGCAGTTGGACGCTATGAAGAAAGAGTTAGCCAATTTAGGTTCTAAAGAAGAAATTGAAAATCTTCTGAAGAAAGCTAATGAGGAGATGCAAAAGGAAGTAAGCGATCAGTTGAATACTTTGTTAGGTGTGCTCTCTGCTCGTTTGAACAGCCTAATCTTTAAACCGGCTTTCTATTATCAAGGTATCGAAGCTATGGGAGCTTATTCCTATAATTATAACGTCTTGACTGTTAATAAGATTAATGCAAACGGAGATTTTAAAACCGATGCCCCTAAGGTCGGAGTTGCTACTTCTATGACTCCAGGCTTAGTTGCTGAATATCATATGAATCCTTCTATTGCAGATTGGAAAAAGATTACTAAATTGACTTATATTTCTGCTGATAAAGAATATAAAACAAGAGCTAATGGTGTAGTAGAAGCTATTGTTGACAACTTTAAAGGAGACAAAGGTCTGCTGACTGTAAATTCTCATTTAGTGAATGGTACTGTTAAGGATATAGAACAGGATAGTAAAGTTACAGTACTAGCTTTGGAAGCTCATTATAATAATGGTAAGCAAGACACAATCATTACTTCTGATTATGCTGCAATAAAAGCGGTGAATGCTCATAATTTGACATTGGCTCTAAGTCAGCCATTCGAGCAAAATGAAACGGTACATTTGTATAAGACTGCTGCTGAGGCTATAAATGCTACAGCTACTCGTGAGATTATTTGGAATCATGAGGGTGAAGATTTATCTAAGCTTATCAATACTCATTTTGATGAAATAGTTGATCCAGAAGATTTGACTAAAGATATTCATAAGAAACTGGATAAGTATGCTTTTGATAAGACATCTGAAAGTTACGGATTCAAATATTCTTATGAACTGGTTGGCTATCATGTAGGTGATAATAAAACTTCGGAAAGTGCTCATGCTGCTTTGAATGGTGCTATTCTTAGACCACAAATGCCGAAGGATGGTTTGCAGCAAGAATTTGGAGCAGAACAGAATAAGGCTGAAAAAGGTCGTGAACCGTTGGTACGTATTACTTTAACTGATATTAAGAGTAATAAGATTGCAGCAGTAGGGTATATGAAATTTAAGATTGTTGACACTATTACAGAAAGTGATGTTGTATTAACTCCGAATTTTGACTTTGCTGATATCTATACTGTAAATTGTACAGAAACTCAAAAAGAACTGAAACTTACTTGGCATCAATTTGAAGAACAAATTATTGCCCAACTCGAAAAGCAAGGCATTTCTAAAGAGGATTTCCATGATAACTTTACATTGGATGGTGGTGTAAATGATGCTACTCAATACGATGGAATTTTGCCTGCTTCTAAAGTTGCGACAACTAAGTATGGTATCGTATCTCAATCTATTCAAGATGATGGCGGTAACGAAACTCAGATATTGAAATGGATGGTTAAGAATAACCAAGCTTACCAAGTGTTTAAAAATAAGGAAAGTATGAAAGCCATCGTTCGTTATACTAAAGTAATCGATGCTGCTAAAGGTATCAATCAATATGTATATGTGACGTTGAATTGGACTCCATCAAAACGTAATGTAACACCGGCCGGTACATTGGCTGACGCTGATAAGAACAGAGCTTATTGGTATGCCAAAAATGATCCGAAAGCTGGAACTGGCTATAGTGATATTCATGCTAATGTTGAAACCGTGGGACAGGAAGGTGCAGACGATGAATTCAAATCTGATATCTTGAACACATTTATGGGTAACGATGTGACAGTTACTGGTATTGATGCTGTTTATACTGCATTTACGGATGCTAAGTTGACTAAAACATTCACTTTCGTAAATCCGCAAGGAACTGCTTTGACTCCGGTTACAGGTAATTCCGGTCAGAAATATGATATTACAGTAGGTAATAATGGAAAGACTTTGTATGCAAATAAGGTAGGTGCTCCTCTTATTAAATATCCTGTTGTAACTATCAATGCTTCTACATTAGAATATAATGCGGATAACGCTACTAATGAATGGGCTAAGGATATCTTGAACTATGCAGATCACAATGAATTGGCGGATAAGCAAACCTTTACTGCAAAAATTCAGATAAATGCAGCTAATTGTGACTATGTTCCATTTGCTTTGTCTAACAATACATTCTTTGCGAAGTTCTTGCGTCCTGTTAGTGTAGCTGATCCTCATGAAACTAATTTCTTGGATGGTGAAACAGGCGGCTCTAAAGCTATGTTGAAATTGACTTTCACCGATTGGCGTGATCATAACTTTGATAATACTGCGGTTACTAAGGGAGAAAACTACTATGAATATTATGGTATCAAGTCTATCTCTTGTTTGGAAGATCAAATCAGAACTGATATGAACTCTACTTCTGGTGATTTTAAAGATTTGCTAAGTGCTGCAAGTAAGAAGATTAAGTTCAATTTTATAGAACCGACAGAAAATGATATTCAGAATGGTAAGGGAGCTGTTGCTCATTACTTCGGTGAACTGGTATATGAGAATAATAATACAACCGTAGGTGATTTCCAGATTAAGGTTCCGTTTGATGTTAAGTATGATTGGGGTACAATCCGCGTATATGTAATCTGTAAAATCGCTGCAACAGTAGCTAACTAATTCGGAGTCATTCGAATCATAAATAAGAGTAAGGGTAAGTAGTACCCTTACTTCTTTATACTTTTCAATAATAAAAGATGAAACATCTGATTTTTGTTTTTGTACTTGCCGCTCTTTTTAATCTTTTATCCTGTCAATCAGTGGATAAAAAACAGGCTGTAGTGGATTTATCTGAAGAACAATTTAATGATTTCGTTAGTGGATTGGTTCGGGAAGATACTCTAGCTGTAGAAAATTTAGTGGATAAGTTTATGACTTGTGTGCAAAACAAACAATACGAGCAAGCTGTTTCCATGCTTTACAAGCTTGATCCTGAAGATGCATGGAATGAGCCTCTCCAACTTAGCAATGAAGAAATGAGCAACGTAGTCTGTATGTTGAAGCAGATTCCAGTGTTGAGTTATCGTATAAACAATATAAAGTTTAAAACAGCCTTGATGAATGAGGTGAAATGTACTATAGTAATGAGGGAAGCTGACGGAACAGTGCCGGAAGCTGCCAATAAGTGGTACTTTAAGCCTGTAAATTATTTAGGCGGATGGCGTCTCTGTTTGATGGACTCAAATTCATAAAATTAATGATGCCATTATAAAAGAGAAAACTACTCTGTGAAGACTAGTCCTTTTTTTCACCATCGTGAAAAGTAAAATGTTGTTGTGTGAGGCTGTTTCCAGTGGGAAGCGGCCTCACTCTTTTTCTGCCATCTTGTCTCCTGCCTTGTCATTCGTTTCATTTCCTGCCATTCTTGCTTATTTTCTTCTTGTCTAATCTTCTTATTTTTGATGTAGATCAAGAAATATGTTATAAAACATACTTTTATGTAATATATCGCTCGAAGTTTCGAACAAAGGTATTATTTTTGTGTTATAAAACATGATTTCAATAGGATAACAAGATTTTTAAGGAGGATAACAAAATGAAAATGTTAAAGAAAATTTTTAAGCACATCAGCGAAGCTGATAAGCACGTTTGGGGTTACTCTACAATTTATTAACCCCCTTTTTATGAGTGTGTATTTGATTTTTAGGTATTAGTTTAATTTTTAAGGTTATGAAAAAAAAGATTTTTAAAACATGGAGAAACATTCTCGCCGAAGTAGGTCGGAATGAGATGTTGATGATGGGTTATACCCTGAAGAAGTAAAAAAGCATTTGAACTAAACTTTATGAAGCGAGGAGTACGTCTTGAAAACGTATTTCTCGCTTCTTTTTATATCCCTTTGAAAGCTTTTTTATATAAAAAACAGTTTTTGTTTAAACTTTATTCCCTTTCTTTGTTGTTAGTACAAAGACTAACAGAATAGTATCCATGGAAAAAATTCAAAGAATTTGTAGTTTGGTGTTGCTGGCAGCGTTTTGGGGCTGTGTGCCTGTGCTGCATGCGCAGTCGTTTGATAAGTTGTGGAAGCAAGTGGAGCAAGCACAGGAAAAGAGTTTGCCGCAAACTGTGATTAAACTGACGGATGAGATATTCCGGAAGGGGGAACGCGAAAAGAATACCCCGCAGATGCTTAAAGCCTATATGTGCCGGAATACGTATCAGAATATACTGACGCCCGATAGTTTCTATGTCAATCTGAAAGGATTGGAACAATGGGCGTTGCGTGAGCAAAATCCGGTCAGCCGTGCAGTGTTGAATTCACTGGTAGCGAGTATCTATGCCAATTATGCAGATAATAACCGCTGGGAATTGCGGAATCGTACTTCGCTTAATCTGGGAGAGACGGCTTTACCAGCGGATATCCGCGAATGGAGTGCCAATTTGTTTGTGAATCAGGTAATAAAATATACCGGTGAAGCCTTGAAAGACTCTACAGAGTTACTGAAGACATCTTCACGTACTTATATTCCTTTTGTGATTTTAGGAGATGCAAGTGAATACTACCATCATGAAATGTATCATTTGCTGGCATCACGTGCTATCGATGCTTTACAGAAAGTCTCGTGGTTTGATACGGATTCTTTGGTGAAGAAAGACATTATGGGCATTTATGGGCAGATGATAAATACCTATCGGAAAATGCCTGATCGGGAAGATGCTGCCGTACTGACTATGCTGGATTATATGGCTTGGCGTAACCGTGAAGGAGATGTCTTGCTTCGTCCCCGTGCTGTAAAAGAAGGTGAGAGCGAAGCACCGAACCAATATCTACGTGCATTAGACCGTATCATTAAAGACTATGCTAAACGTGATGTATGTGCAGAGGCGTATCTGGCTAAGGCCCGTTATTACCGTAATATGCGTAAATATCCGGAAGCATTGCAAACCTGTGATGAGGCTATTAGTCTTTACCCTGACTACAAACGCATATCCGCATTGCGTGAACTGAAAGAAAGCATATTGCAACCTCAACTTAACCTGACTGCAAGCAGGGCTACTTACCCCGGTGACTCTTTGAAATTGAGAGTGACCCATCGTAATCTGGATGGATTTACAGTGAACCTGTTTCATACTACTTTATTGAAAGAGGAAACTGATATGCCACAGATCAATACCTCTTTTTATAAGAAATATGCCCGTAAAGTGAAGGCAGAACACTTCTCTTTGTTGCGCCCGGATAATTACCAGTCGGCAGATAGTACATACAGCATGCTGATGCCCGGCGAACCAGGTGTTTATGTTATGCAGATTGTACCTGATGACAAGAAAGGCAAAACTTCTGAAAACTATCTCTATCTTACTCGCTTCAAGGTGTTGACCTTACCTTTATCGAATAAGGATTTTGAGGTTGTAGCTTTGGATGCTGAGACTGGAAAGCCTATTGCAGATGCTCAGATTACTTTCTATTCCAGTTACGGAACAAAGAACAATGAGGTGCTGGAGCAGAAAACTACAGATGCTTCGGGCAAAGTGGTAATGCCGTGGGTTAAGCAATTCCGTGCGTTGAGTGCTACGAAAGGCACTGATACAGCAATGCCATTGCAGCGTATTTATAATAGCTCTAATGGAGTCTGGAATGGCACAGATGAAGAGTTTGATGAAGTGAAGATTTTAACGGACCGTTCCATATATCGTCCGGGACAGACTATCTATATAAAAGGTATAGCTTATGCCCAAGAGGGAGATACCGCCAAGGTTCTTCCAAATGAAACTTATACGGTGGAGCTCTCGGATGTGAATGGTAATGATATTGGAGAGAAAAAAGTCCGTACCAATGAATTTGGTTCGTTTACCACAGAGTTTATACTGCCTGCTGCCTGCCTGAATGGGTCTTACACGATTGAAGTTGAGGAAACTGATGGCAGGGCATTTATACAAGTGGAAGAATATAAGCGTCCTACATTCGATATAGTTTTTGATCCTCAGAAGGATTCCTATCAAGTAGGAGACAGTGTACAGGTGAAAGGTACGGTGAGTTCCTTTAATGGTGTGCCTTTGCAAGGGTTGGAACTGAGTTATACCGTAACCCGTAGTCTGTTTTCGTGGTGGAGATCTTATGGGCAGAGTTCCACTTCACTGGCTTCCGGCACAGTGACGATAGGAGATGACGGAATGTTCTCTATTCCTGTCCGCCTGCAAGGTGTGAAAGGAGAGAATGCTGGTTTTTATACTTATCAGATAGAAGCCTCTGTAACCAACCAGGCCGGTGAAACACAAAGTAGTGTGACCACGCTGTCAGCAGGCAACCGTTCGCTTGTTTTGTCTGTCGAAACGGAAGAGCGCATTTGTAAGGATGACAGTATCCGCCTGACATTCGTGGCGCGGAACCTGAATATGCAACCCGTTGCCGTGAAGGGTGATTATCGCCTGGTACAAACTGTAGATGGAAAACAGGAAGTCCGTTTCAGCGGACAGTTTACCTCGAATGTGGAAGTATTGTTGCCGGAATGGAAGAATTTGCCTTCAGGTGCTTACGAACTACAATTAGCAGCCAAGGACGATCAGGGTAGGGATGTTGATTACAAGCAAAATATCGTACTCTTTTCCTATGACGACAATCGCCCTCCGGTAGATTCACCAGTCTGGTTCTATGCACGCAATGCAGAGTTTGATGCCGGACATCCTGCCCAATTCTGTTTGGGGACTTCTTATAAGGATGCTTATGTCATGCTGGATGTATTCAGCGGTAAAAAGCGTTTAAGCAGTGCGGTGCTTCAATTATCCGACTCTATTGTTCGTTTTGATATTCCTTATAAAGAGGAGTATGGAGACGGGATAGAGTACCTGTTTGCTTTTGTCAAGGGTGGTGAATTCTATTCTGAAAAGGTCAACTTGCAAAAGCGTATGCCGGATAAAGCACTGACAATGAAATGGGATGTATTCCGTGATAAGTTGCGTCCCGGACAAGAAGAGGAGTGGCGTCTGACGATAAAGACACCGCAAGGTACACCGGCTGATGCTGAGATGCTTGCTACTATGTACGATGCTTCTTTGGATAAGCTGTATCCCAATCGTCAGAATTTTAATGTGAACTATCCCCGTTTCAATCCTCAGATATATTGGTCTTATGGATATACAGGTGGAGCTTTCTATTCTTGTCATTTCTCGATGAAGGAGTGGAAAATTCCAGCATTTATCTACGATACTTTTTATTCGGAAGAAGGCATAAATGAAGCAATGATAATCGGATATCGTTCTGTGAAGAGAACGGATGTAACAGGAAGCGTACAGGTGAGGGGCATAGCATCTCCGCAGACAAAAATGATGGCTATGGCGGATAATGCTTCTGCTGATCTGACAAATATGTTGGCCGGAAAAGCGGCAGGTCTAATGTTTGAAGAAGAAATGTCGCAGGAAATTGGACAGACGGCTGATGATGTAGAGTCGGGCAATACCCCCGAACTACGTACAAACTTCGCTGAAACGGCGTTCTTCTATCCGCAACTGCGCACCAATGAACAAGGTGAGATTTCCTTCTCCTTTACGATGCCACAAAGTCTGACGCGTTGGAATTTCCGCGGATATTCCCATACAAAGGGAATGTTGACCGGTCAGTTGGATGCTTCTGCTGTTACGGCGAAGGACTTCATGCTGTCTCCCAATATGCCGCGTTTTGTACGGGTAGGGGATAAGACCAGCATTGCTGCAACCATTACTAATCTGACAGGTAAATCTTTGAAGGGAACTACGAAATTTATTCTTTTTGATCCGATGACGGATAAGGTGATTTCCACTCAACGCCAAGCTTTCACGGTAGAAGCCGGGAAGACGGTTCCTGTAAGCTTCCGTTTCACAGTGACGGATAAACAGGATATGTTGGGTGTACGTATGATTGCTGACGGTGGCACATTCAGTGATGGCGAACAGCACTTGTTGCCTGTATTGAGCAATAAGGAGTACATTACTGAAACCCTTGCCATGCCGGTACGTGGTGAAGAAACCCGTACGTTCTCTTTGGACAGTCTGTTCAATTACAACAGCCGCACGGCCACCGACCGCCGACTGACAGTAGAATTTACAGGTAATCCCGCCTGGTATGCCGTACAGGCATTACCCGTATTGAGTCAGCCCCGTACAGATAATGCTACAGCATGGGCAGCCGCTTATTATGCTAATTCCCTTGCTTCTTACATTGCCAACAGTCAGCCGCGCATTAAAGCTGTATTCGACAGTTGGCGCATGCAAGGCGGTAAGAAAGAAAACTTCCTCAGCCAGTTACAGAAGAACCAAGAGGTGAAGAATATCCTTCTCGAAGAAAGCCCGTGGTTGCTGGAAGCTACTACTGAATCCGAACAGCAAGCGCGTATTGCTACTTTGTTCGATCTCAATAATCTGTCGAACAATAATATGACCACCCTTATTAAACTACAGGAATTACAAAATGCCGATGGCGCCTGGAGTTGGTACAAAGGTATGCCGGGTAGTCGCAGTATGACGGGATACATCACCGAACTCCTTGTCCGCTTGCCGTTGCTTACCGGACAACAGAACTCCGCTGATGCCCTTTCCATGCAGCAAAGGGCTTTCAACTATTTGCATAGCCAGGCATTGCAGGAATATCAGAATATCCGTAAAGCAGAGAAAAACGGGACGAAGATCGATAATCTTTCATATCCGGCAATGACGTATCTCTATCTGATAGCTATCTCCGGTGAAAGAGTGCCTTCTGCCAATGAAGCCGCTTATCGCTATTTCCTCTCTATGGTCGGCAAGAACCTGAGTTCGAATGCAATGGGAGTCAAGGCGCAATCAGCTATCATTCTGCAAAAGGCAGGTCGCACGGCTGAGGCTAACGAATTTATCGCTTCTATTAAAGAACATCTGGTGCAAACCGATGAACGGGGTGCATACTTTGCTTTCTATGAAAGACCTTTCCTTTGGGGAACACAACCTATTTCCGTTCATGTGGAGGTAATGGAAGCCCTGAGGATGGCAGGAGGCAATGATGCATTGGTGGAAGAAATGAAACTTTGGTTACTGAAGCAGAAACAAACTACAAGTTGGAATTCACCTGTTGCAACGGCAGACGCTATTTATGCATTGCTTTGCCAAGGGAGTGACTTGTTGTCATCACGTGGTGATGTACGCATTGTTCTTGGCCGTAAAGTGCTGGAAACATTCTCACCTGCCAAGACCACAGTTCCCGGATTGGGATATATCAAGGAAAGCTTTGCAGAAGGTAGTCCTGAATTGCGTGCCAAGTCCATTACTGTGGAAAAGAGGGATGCAGGCATTGCCTGGGGGGCAGTCTATGCACAATATCTGTCACCTATTTCCGATGTAAAACAGCAAGGTGGTGAACTGGCTGTAGAAAAGAAACTCTATGTAGAGCGTACTTTGACAGGTGGAAAGAAAGAATTGCAACCCATCACTGCTTCCACGCAACTGGCGGTAGGTGATAAAGTGGTTTCCCGTCTGACGATACGTCTGGACCGTGCCATGGATTTCGTTCAACTGAAAGATCAGCGTGGTGCCTGCTTCGAACCGATGAATTCACTTTCCGGTTATCGCTGGAACGGTGGAATAGGTTATTATGTGGAGATAGAAGATGCTTCCACTAATTTCTTTTTCGATAGTCTGAGCAAGGGTGTATATGTGTTGGAATACAGTTACCGCGTTGCCCGTAGCGGGCAGTATGAAGCCGGGCTGGCAACAATTCAATGTGCCTATGCTCCCGAGTATGCAGCTCATTCAGCATCAGTGAAGGTCGAGGTGGAGTAGAAATTTTAAAACCTGCTTTTAGGAACTCTCATTTAAAACACCTACTTTTGTGCATCCTAAAATGAAAACGAATGAAACGAACCTTGATATGTATATATGCGCTTGCCGCCGTAGCACTGACTGCTACGGCGCAACCGCGTTTTTCATCCAATAAAGAAACTCACAACTTCGGACAGATCGAATGGAAACATCCCGTTAGCGTGCAGTATGTCATTACCAATACGGGCGATCAACCTCTGGTGCTTACTGATGTAGACCCTTCCTGTGCCTGTTCCGTAGCCCAGTGGACACAAACTCCCATTGCTCCCGGTGAAAAGGGGAAGATCGTCGTCGATTTTGATGCTAAGGCATTGGGGCATTTTGATAAGTCCATAGCTGTTTATTCCAATGCGCAGCCCAATCTGGCTTATCTGCACTTTACAGGTGAGGTGGTGCGCGAGATAAAAGACTTTACGAAAACCTATCCTTACCTTATCGGACAGATACGTATTGACAAAAATGAGATTGATTTCCCTGATACGCACCGTGGCGAAAAGCCTGTCATACGGATTGGCGTAGTGAATCTGTCGGATCGTTCGTATGAACCGGTATTGATGCACCTGCCTTCCTATCTGGATATGAAAGTAGAACCGAACGTGCTTCAGAAAGGTGAGAAAGGGCTTATCACATTAACTCTCAACACAGAGAAACTGACAGACTTGGGACTGACACAGGCATCAGTTTACCTGTCACGCTTCACAGGTGACAAGGTGAGTGATGAAAACGAGATACCTCTTTCTGCTATTCTCCTGCCTGATTTCTCCGGTATGACCGATACGGACAAGGCAAATGCTCCGGTAATCCGTCTTTCGGAGACAGATATAGACCTGAGCGCACAACTGGCTAAGAAGAATAAGGTGAAACATGATATACAGATCACCAATACCGGACGCTCTCCGTTGCAAATCAGTAAATTGCAGGTGTTCAATCCTGCTTTAGGAGTAAGTCTGAAGAAGAGCGTGTTGCAGCCGGGCGAAACCACCCGCTTGCGTGTGACGATAGATAAGAGGAATATCGCCAAGAAGAAACGCCACCTGCGCATTCTGATGATTACGAATGATCCGATGCAGCCTAAGGTTGAGATGAATATCAAAGCGAGTTAAAGATTTATGATTTCATAAATCATAAATCTTATCATAAATCATAAATTAGAAATCATAAATCTTATCATGGAACATCCTGAAAACGATGAATCCTATAAAGGATTGGTTGTCAATGCAGGCATTGAGCAACCTTCGTCTGTCAATCCCTATCGCCGCCCGAAGCCTAAAAAGCGTCAGCGTTCCGTAGCGGAGTTTGTAGAAGGTATTGTAAAAGGAGACGTCACTGTGCTGAGTCAGGCGGTTACTTTAGTGGAAAGTGTGAAGCCCGAACACCAGGCATTAGCACAGGAAGTTATTGAGAGATGCCTGCCTTACTCAGGGAACTCTATCCGTGTGGGGATCAGTGGCGTGCCTGGAGCCGGAAAAAGTACCTCGATTGATGTCTTCGGCTTGCATGTGTTGGAAAAATACGAAGGTAAGCTGGCAGTGCTTGCCATCGACCCCAGTAGCGAGCGCAGTAAGGGCAGTATCTTGGGTGATAAGACGCGTATGGAGCAACTCTCCGTCCATCCAAAATCTTTCATCCGCCCCAGTCCGTCGGCAGGTTCTTTGGGTGGGGTAGCCCGTAAGACGCGTGAAACGATTATTCTTTGTGAAGCTGCCGGTTTCGATAAGATCTTTGTAGAGACGGTAGGTGTGGGACAAAGTGAGACGGCTGTACACTCTATGGTCGACTTCTTCCTGCTTATCCAGTTGGCCGGAACAGGCGACGAACTGCAAGGCATCAAGCGTGGTATCATGGAAATGGCGGACGGTATTGTTATCAATAAGGCAGATGGTGATAACCTGGAGCGTGCTAAATTGGCCGCATCGCAATTCCGCAATGCTCTGCATCTGTTTCCTGCTCCCGAGTCAGGATGGACGCCACAGGTGATGACTTATTCCGGCTTCTATAACCTGGGTGTGAAAGAGATTTGGAAGATGATTTACGACTATATTGCTTTTGTGAAAGATAACGGTTATTTTGAATATCGACGTAACGAGCAAAGCAAATACTGGATGTACGAAAGCATCAATGAACGTCTGCGCGATAGTTTCTACCACAATCCGGCCATAGAAGCCATGTTAAGTGATAAAGAACAGCAAGTACTGCAAGGCAAACTCACTTCCTTTGTTGCAGCAAAGAGCTTGCTAGATACCTATTTCGGAGAATTGAAGAAGAATTAGTTCGGGTTACAGAGCTACAAGCTACAAGTAGCTGCGCTATCATGCCGCAAGGCACTTGTAGCTTGTAGCTCTGTAACCTGTAACTAATTCACGCTTTTTTCCCTTCCTTCTCAAAGTCCGCCTTCGATTTACTCTTCGTTACGATATATACGCCAAGGAATACCAGGGCGATAGCTACACCTTTTTCCCAACCGAATACACCCAGTCCCATGATAATGGCGGCAATAGAAGCTACGATGGGTTGCATATAGTTGTACATACTCACCACTGTGGGCCGCAGCAACCTTTGGGCGGTCATAATGAAGATATAGGCAAGGAAGCTACCACCTATTACTACGTAGCCTACTTGTACGTATGCCGCGGTAGAAATTTCCGTCCACTGAATACCTGCCACATCATGATAAGAGAATGGAATATAGCACATGGAGGCATAGATAAACATCCATTTATTCAATGTGATGGGAGAATATTTCTGCGATAAGCCCTTGAACACAGTCAGATAAATAGAAAAGCTGATTTGCGCTACCAGACAAAGCAAGTCCCCGATAATACTGCTGTTACCGTTGCTTGTGGCCTGACTGCTTAATATAAGTGTCAGCGCTCCCATGGCCCCTACAAAAATACCCAGTACTTTCAGGTTCGTGATAGGTTCCTTCAGATAAATGGCAGCGATAATCATGGTTACGATAGGAAGTGTGGTTGTCACGATGGAGGCATCGATGGGTGAAGTCATTGAAAGCCCGAAGATATACACTCCTTGATTGAACACCAGTGCAAAAAGTGAAGCAAAGAAAATCTTCAGCATATCGCGGTGATCCACGTGTTCGTACTTACAGAATGCAGACAGTAGCCAGAAACAGGCGGCTGCACCTACCATGCGGAACGTAGTTACCGATAAGGCTGAAAACTCCATAAGTGCGGATTTGCCGATGGGCGCCATCAGTCCCCATAAAATATTGGCAGTCAGGGCGAATATGTGCCCTTGTACATTCTTATTCATACTCTTTTTTCTTTTGAGGCTGCAAAAGAACAACTATTTTTTGAAACTAAAAAGTCTTTTCTCTTTTTATATACTTGTAGTCTGTTGGAAGTATATGTCGGATGTGTTGTATCTATATGTCGGACGTGTTGCATCTATATGTCGGATGTGTCGCATCTATATATCCAACGCCACCGATATATAGACGTTAAAGGAACAGGATGAAGAAGGGCGTTTAGCCTTCTAATACGATTCGTCCTATCAATCATGCTGTTCATGCAGTGTAAGGAAACCGGAAGATTTACTATTTCTCCTTTTTACAGGAAGTCAAGAGTTTGCCAGCAAGAAGTTAACTTCCTGTCGACAAACTCTTAATTTCTTGTCGACAAGAAATTGATACTTTGTATCATCTTGATAATCAATGATAAAAATCACTTATACAAAAAGGCGTTTATATACATATATTACTTTGTTTCCTTACATACCTCTTACGTATTCTGTCACGGAATCGGACTTGCCTGAAATTACATAGCTTGTTGTGGATGAGAACAAGCAATGTAATCATTCATAACATTGCTTATTCCGGATCATAAGACTGCTTGTTTTCAGATGTTATTCAATACAATTAAGTGTTGTTTCTTCTTTCAGTCTTTCAGCTTTTCCTAAACTCCCTGTTCATCGGCATTTCAGCTGAAAGATACCTGAAACTACTATAAAACTGGAAGTTTCAGCCGTAACGCCGATGGACAGGGGATTCCGTGAGGTCTGAAAGAACGGAAAGAGTTTTTTCTCAAAAATAGCGGATACGGAGTGATACTTCATTTATAGTCCATAACGGCATAGGAATGAATAAGACTCACCACAGATTACACAGATTGACACAGATTTATTAATC
>ENA-OYCN01000814-OYCN01000814.1-human-gut-metagenome-genome-assembly--contig:-NODE-814-length-14346-cov-6.538171_pt1 | contig 14346 bp, 4 predicted proteins | sample MGYA00244665_ERZ652871 | MGnify/ENA primary metagenome ERZ652871 (study PRJEB26926, sample SAMN06164731) | human gut metagenome | biome: ENVO:00009003; feature: ENVO:2100002; material: ENVO:00002003...
CGTTTCTTCGAGGCGGCAGGCTTATGGGCAGGCAGCTCTTGTTTGAGCTTTTGCAGGACAGAACTTTTCTGCTGTTCTTGAGCGACTTTTCGGAACTGTCTGGTGAACAGGTCGGTCAAACCGGGATTGACCTGATCTACCACCAGATAGGCACAGTGGCGGGAAGCGCCGCTGTCCTCCAGCGTAGGAATGCTTTTTGCCCATGCTTTATTGTCCTGAGAGATACGCCCGTCATAGTTCTTGCGCTGGATGGTGTTGGCAAGAATAAACTGTACCCGTTCCGTCCCGAACTTTTCCAGCACATCTTTGACCGCCGCCTCCGTATCCAGCCGATTCTCTGCATAGTGGGCGCTGATGGTCTGCTCAATAGCTTCTTTGCAGGCGCTGTTCGCCTGATATGAGAGGTTGTACTGTGCCATTTCCCCATGCTCGGATGCATAGGCAGCAGAATGGGGATAGACCGGTGTTGTTCGCAGTTCCTCTTTAGCTCTGCACACATCGTCGGCACGGTTCTCAATGCTGTCCCGGATCACATCCATATAGCCGGTCTCCAGCTTTTCAAAATAACGGTACACATCCGCCAGCGGAGAGGGAGATTCCAAAAGTGCCTGAGCCTGGGCATCAGTCAGCTCCAGTTCCTCCATCGCCATCACAATGTCCTCACGAACCGTGTACTCATAGGTGTGGTGCAGGATTTCTTCCGGGGGCTGGCTTTTCAGCCAGTCCCTGTATTTGTCCTGCTCGGCAGCCATCTTTTCATAAAGGGCTGTATTTAGATCGTTGGTATTCATGTTATCGCACCTCCTCATGCTGTTTTGGTTTCTTGTCTGTACTGCGGGGCGGCACCGGGCGTTTTAGATGGTCCAATACCGAAGGCCGTGTGCTTTTGGCAACGACAGCTTCATCGTGTGCCGGTCCCTTTCCGTCGATGTTGAGCAGGGTATCCAGCTCCACCAGACGGGCGTTTTTGCTTCTCAGTTCTTCTTCATAAAGGAATGGCTTTCCGACTTCCTCCTTTGCGGCAGCCTGCTGCTGATAGAGGTTATCCAGCTGGGCCTTTGCCGCCTCCAGACGCTGGGGCATCTGGGCGAGGGCATTGTCGATACGGGTAAGATTTCCGCGAGGGTCTGTACCAAGGGTTGCCCGGTGGGTCATCTGTCCTTTCAGCAGGAGCGTATACTCCTGTTTCCATGCGGAAAATTCCACGGATATGGCATAGCCCCGGTAGCTGCCGATCTGCACCGGATCGGAGGTTTTGACCTCCTTGCAGGCATCCAAAAGGGCTGCACCGGCGTTCTCCTTATCGGTCAGCAGATCGCCGCGGATTTCCATACCAGCAAAACCGTCCTCCGGGTGCGGGTGCGCTGCCAAAACCTCCAGATCGGATTCAAAGCCCTTGATAAAGCCCTTGTGCTTTTCAATCTCCTCCGGGAAGTATTTGAGCAGCTGGTCCTCCAGACGATATTGCTTGCTCTGGTGGTCGGCTTTCATCAGCTTCAGGCGGGATACCTCCACATCCAAATCCATACGCTCCTTGATGCGGGGATCTCCGGCACACAAAGCCTTGATCTCGGCAAAGGAAAGCGCCGTTTCATCCACATCATCGCAGGAGCGCACCGGCGATTTAGAAGTCATGATCTGACTAATGAATTTTTGCTTATTCTCCACCGTCTGCCAGAGGTATGCGTCAAAGGTTCCTTCGGTCACATAGCGGTACACATGGACAAGAGGATTCTGGTTGCCCTGGCGCTCGATACGGCCCTTGCGCTGGGCAAGGTCTCCCGGTCTCCACGGACAGTCCAGGTCATGAAGTGCCACCAGACGGTCCTGCACATTGGTGCCTGCGCCCATCTTGGCGGTGCTGCCCAAAAGGACACGAACCTGACCGGTACGGACTTTAGAGAACAGCTCCTTTTTCCGCACTTCGGTGTTGGCTTCATGGATAAAAGCGATCTGGTCGGCAGGCATCCCCTGAGCAATGAGTTTCTGACGAATATCGTCATATACCGTAAAGGTCGGTTCCTGTTCCGGCAGAGGCACAGCGCCTTCCAATGCGTGAAGCAGTGGATTATCCAGCGTTTTCGCCGCCTTGCTTGCAGGAGCTTTTGCCTGCGGTGTAGAAATGTCGCAGAACACCAGCTGGGTCAGCTTGTCAGCTTTGCCGTCCCGCCAGATCTGCATGATGTTGTCCACACACTGATTGACCTTTGTGCCAGGTTCGTCCGGCAGCATCTGGTTGACGATCCTCTGGTCCAGCCCCAGCTTGCGGCCATCCGAGGTAATCTTGAGCATATTGTCCTGGGACGGGTCAACGGTTCCGCTGTGTACCAGCGATGCGCGCTCCGAAAGGGCCTTGACCATTTCCTGCTGATGTTCGGTAGGCTGCGCCACGATGTTGTGGTATTCCACTTCCGGGGTAGGCAGATTCAGCTGGTCGGCAGTCTTAATGTCGGCCACTTCTTTGAACAGGTTCATCAGCTCCGGCAGATTAAAGAACTTGCTGAATCTCGTTCTTGCCCGGTAGCCGGTGCCTTCCGGTGCCAGCTCCAATGCTGTGACGGTCTCCCCAAATCGGGAAGCCCAGCAGTCGAAGTGGGTCATGTTCAGTTCTTGCAGGCGTTCATATTGAAGATAACGCTGCATGGTGTAAAGCTCGGTCATGGAGTTGCTGACCGGTGTGCCGGTGGCAAAGATCACGCCACGGTTTCCGGTGATCTCATCCATATAGCGGCACTTGGCAAACATATCGGAGGATTTCTGCGCGTCCGATGTGGAAAGACCAGCCACATTCCGCATTTTTGTGTATAGAAACAGGTTTTTATAGTTGTGGGCCTCGTCCACAAACAAACGGTCCACACCCAGCTGCTCAAAAGTTACCACATCGTCTTTTCGCCCCTCGGCTTGCAGCTTTTCCAGTCTGGCTTCCAGAGACTTTCTGGTACGCTCCAGCTGCTTGACGGTAAAACGCTCGCCGCCGCTGGCCTGCACCTCTGCGATACCCTCGGTGATCTCGTCGATCTGCTCATAGAGAAGCCGTTCCTGACGCTCCCGGCTGATGGGGATACGCTCAAACTGGCTGTGTCCCATGATGATGGCGTCGTAGTCACCGGTCGCAATACGGGCGCAGAACTTCTTGCGGTTATGGGTCTCAAAGTCCTTTTTGGTTGTGACTAAGATGTTGGCAGAAGGATAGAGGCGCAGAAACTCCGATGCCCACTGCTCAGTCAGGTGGTTGGGAACCACAAAGAGAGATTTCTGGCACAAGCCCAGGCGTTTGGCTTCCATCGCAGCGGCCACCATCTCAAAGGTTTTGCCCGCGCCTACTTCGTGTGCCAGCAGGGTATTTCCGCCATACAGCACATGGGCGATGGCACTTTTCTGGTGTTCCCGCAGGGTAATGGCCGGGTTCATGCCGCCAAAAGTGATATGGCTGCCATCATACTCGCGGGGACGGGTAGAGTTCATTTCTTCGTTATACTGGCGCACCAAAGTCTGGCGGCGCTCCGGGTCTCTCCAGATCCAGTCCCTAAAGGCTTCCCGGATAGCCTGCTGTTTTTGGGCAGCCAGAGTGGTCTCCTTGGCGTTTAGTACGCGGCGCTCTTTTCCGTCTGCGTCCTCTATGGTGTCATAGATACGGACATCCCGCAGGTTTAAGGAATCCTCCAGAATCTTGTAGGCGTTGGCGCGGCTGGTTCCGTAGGTGGTATAAGCTGCCACATCGTTGTAGGATACAGAAGATTTCCCCTTGATCTGCCATTCAGCGGTAAAGGACGAATAGTTGACCTCGATACTGCGCTGGAGATAAAACGGGGTGTTGAAGGTCTCATACATAAACTGCTGGATATATTCCTTGTCAATCCAGGTAGCGCCCAGACGCACCTCGATCTCCGACGCATCCAGGTCTTTGGGCTGGGCGGCGGTAAGAGCTTCCACATTGACTGCATAAACCGGGTCCTGCTGTGCCGCCCGCTGCGCCTGACGCAGTTTGCGGCGTACATTGCCGGAAAGGTATTCATCAGCAGTCACATAATGGGGCGTTCCGTCCTGCTCCAACTGTCCCGGTACACGGAAGATTACGCCTTGCAGCTCTCCGGCCAGTTCTTCTTTTGTTTTTCCGGTAAGCTGGCTCATATAGTCCATATCCACGCAGGCTTTTTCCGAGATGGACACCGCCAGTGCTTCACTTGCCGTATCCACCACAGCCACCGCCTGATGGGGCTTGATGGTCCGTTTGGTGAACATATCCGCCTTGCGCTCCAGCTTTCCGTCCTCGTCGATGACTTCCAGCGCACAGAGCAGGTAATAGGAAGAATCATCTGCATAGGCCAGTCGGTTTGCACGGTCATTGATAAGGCCATATTTTGCAGAAAAGCTGTCATAGAGGCTGTTCAGTTCCGCCTGCTTCTCCCGAATGGTGCTGTCCGGAACCGCTGCATCCATCTGAAGGTCGATCAGTTCCTGCACACAATCACGCAGTCCCACAAGACCTTTCACACGGGCTTCGGCGGTGGCGTTGAGGTCAGGGCGCACCATACGGCTGTTTTCCCGGTAGTACACCTGCCCGTCTACAATGGCATAGGAATAGTTCTTCACATTGGGGTCGGCAGGAATGGAGGTGTCAATGGCTTCGCCTTCGCCCAGCTCCGGCAGCTCTGCCTCCTGATAAGTGCCATGAATATACTTCACCGCATCATGCAGCTGGTCGGAAAGCTCCAGTCCCTCGATAGGGTTCACGGTGTAGTCCATACCATGAGCAGTGCTTACCGGCTCCTGTCTGCCCAGCACCATTTCCGGGTGGTCGATAAAATACCGGTTGATGGCAAACCCATCCTCCGTTTGTCCGGTCTGAGTCCATTCCGGCACGATGTCCAGCGGGCGGTCCCGCTTTTGGAGGAAGATGATGTCCGATACCACCTCGGCACCGGCATTCTTTTTGAACGCGTCATTCGGCAGACGGATCGCTCCCAGCAGCTCGGCACGCTGGGCAAGATAGCGGCGCACGGTGGAATCCTTGGCGTCCATGGTATAGCGGGAGGTCACAAAAGCCACCACACCGCCGGGACGCACCTGATCCAGTGCTTTGGCGAAAAAGTAATTATGAATGTTGAAATTCAGCTTGTTGTAGGCTTTGTCATTGACCTGATACTGACCGAAAGGCACATTGCCGATGGCAAGGTCAAAGAAGTCACGCCTGTCGGTGGTCTCAAAGCCGCCTACTGTGATGTCCGCCTTGGGATAGAGCTGCTTTGCGATACGCCCGGAAACCGGGTCCAGCTCCACACCGTACAAACGGCTGTTTCTCATTTCCTCCGGCAGCATACCGAAGAAATTGCCCACACCCATAGATGGCTCCAGAATATTTCCGGTCTCAAATCCCATACGGCCCACCGCTTCATAGATGGCCTGAATGACCGTAGGGCTGGTGTAATGGGCGTTGAGGGTGGAGCTTCTGGCGGCGGCATATTCCTCCGGGGTCAGCAGCTCTTTCAGCTGGGCATACTCTAAAGCCCATGCCGGTTTCTCCGGGTCAAAGGCATCAGAAAGACCGCCCCAGCCCACATAGCGGGATAGGACTTCCTGTTGTTCCGGGCTTGCCTGCTGTCCGGCAGCTTCCAGCTCTTTCAGCAAACGAATGGCATTGATATTTGCCTGGAACTTGGCTTTCGGACCGCCTTCGCCCAAATGCTCATCGGTAATGCGGAAGTTCTGTGCATTGCGGCGCAGGTTAGCCTTGTATTCCTCATAGGAGGCTTCCTCGGCAGCTTTGGCATTGGGGAAGGTCTGCCACTGGCCATTGACCTGAATGGAAACCGGGTGTTCATCCAACACTTCCTCAAAGGTTTTTTCCGGCTCTGTTACAGGGGCTGGCGGCTCCGGCTCCTCAATATGCAACCGTTCCACCACCACATCATAAGGCAGATTGTTCTTATCGCCCGGATAGACGGCCACAGTCTCGGAATGGAAGGTCGGGGATTCGACAGCCGGTTCGGGGCGTTCCTGTCCAAAGCCATCCAGCTGACGGGCATACATCCCGCGCAGCAAAGGCGCAACCTCATCCCAGCGGAAATACAGCACAGCCAGACGCTTTTCCTCTGCATCCATGACTTCCAGTTCTATGCCCTGTGCCGTGGTACGGTAATCGGCAATATCGCCGGTCTCCAGATTCAGTGTCTCGATCTCACCGGAATAGGCTCTGCTCAGCCAGTAGGCGATCTCGCTGTTGCTCCTGCCGGATTGCAGCAGCGTGGAAATCTGCTTTTTATCCGCTTCATCCATCAGTCCATGAGCCAATACATCCCGCAAGTCCTGATCTGCCTTGTCCGGGTCAATAGGAAGAAACTCGGTATAGTAAGCATTGCGGCGGTCTGCCCGAAGCAGCTGCTCGAACTGTTCTTTGCGCTCTGCCCGGTAGATGGGATATACCATCCCGGTGGGCAGAAGCTGTACGGTGTCCTCCCGCAGCTCTGTGATCTGATAGGCGTCATCCTCGATATACACGGTATCGCCCACGGCATAGACCGGGGCGGCAGGGTCATAGGAGGTTCTTTGCGGAGTTGGGCGGCGAACTGCATCATATTCCTCATCGGAAATGGAAACTTCGGAAGTCTGCTCTGTCTCAGCAGCTGCGATCTGCTCTACATCCGACATCACCTGTTGGATAAACGGGTCATTGTCCAGTTTTTCCGGGTCTGCCACCTGGCCGTTGACGATGCCCCTTTCCTCCAGGGCTTCCCGGATGGCGATGGGGTCGATATTGTCAAAACGGTCCTGTTCTTCTTCGGTATAGAACCGGTCCTCCTGAATGAGCTGGGCAATCCGGCGCTGTACCTTCGGCCAGGGCAGCTGCGTTTCCTCCGGGCTGCCGGCACGGACAACGAACAGGCTGTTGCTGTTACTGCCGCCGTATTCCTGAGCCAGCCATGCGGCGGTATCTTTTTCTCTTGCATGGTCTTTCATATAGCGGACAACAGCGTGTTTACTCTCGATATTGCCGTTCCATGCACAAAGGGCAGTATCAATATCTTCCTGAGAAAGAGGGCGCAGAAGCTCATGGAGCTTTGGATAGGTTTCGTCGATCACTTCCCGGTGCAGGCGCTGGCGGAACTCCGGCACATCCGAATAAAGGCGGATCAGCTCCATATCCTTAGAGCCAAGAACCGCACGGCGCACAGCGGCATTGCCCTCGATGACAGCATTTTCACGGTCAGAATGACCGCAGGCATTGCGATATGCGGTATCCTCGGAAATGGCGGCAGTCACCACAGGCTTATACTGCTCAAACTGCTCCCGAAGGGTAGGCTTTGGCGTTTCTTCCTCCACCTCCGGCTGCTGGGCTTGGATGGCATCTTCTTCTGCCAATTCCTTTTCAGCCTGGATTTTGTCATACTGCGCCTGTTCCTGTTCGGTAAGATAGCGGCCTTTCTGGACAAGTGAGGTAATGCGCTTGGCAACCTTTTCCCAGTTCAAGTGAACATCCGGGCAGTCCTGCTTTTTATAGTGCAGTCCTTTCCCATCGTGATCTTCGCCGCTGTGTGTTGCGCCGGACAGGGCATGAGAGCGTCCGCCAATGCCATACTCGTCTTTGAGGAATCTCACTTTCTCCTTATCCGTATGGTTTGCCATGAAGAACGCATAGATACGGCCTTTTCCTCCGGCGAAACTGCTGCCGCCGGTCATAGCGGCGTCGATCTCATCCTCGGTAATGAAGTGCTGAACGGTTGGCACTTGGGAAAGGTCTGAAGAAAAGGTCCTGCGGGGCAGGTCAAGGTCCTTCAGGTTCTCCCAGATCTCCCTCGGTCTATGATAGTGAAAACGCAACAGGTCACGGTCCTGCTGATAGGCAGTCCAGAAGGCGGCGTATTCTTCCTTGAGTGTCTGGCGGAAAGCCGGGTCATTCAACTGCTCCGTCAGGCGGCGGGTCTCCTCCGGGAACCCATTGCCTCTGATTTCTGACAGGCAAGACAAATATCCTGCTTCTCTGGCTTCCTCGCTGAAATCGTGGTACAGATACCAGAGCTTTTCTGCAAGGAGGGAGCGTTCATAGCCTGCCGCTTCTGCAAGCTCCACATTGGAGGCAAACTGGCCGCTCTCCAAAAGCTCCCCGATACGCTCTGCGGCGCTCTCCCAGGAAATGACCTGGGCAGACCTGTCATAACGGACAGACTTCCCGTGGGAAAGATGGATACCATCCTCGGCATACCATGCGCTCACACTGCCAAGGCCGTTGCCGCCGTGGTACAGCGTTTTCAGTATCTCGGCAATCTCAGCGGTGGTTTTCTGCTTTTCAAAGGCTGCAACCACACGCTCCCTTTGACGGTCTGTATTGCCGCCCAAACGCAGCACATGGTCAATATCATTTTGGGCAAAAGAAAAAGCAGAGGATGTATGCGCTACATTCTCTGCTTCATCTATGGATTGGATCTGTTCCGCTTCGGAGAGGAACAGGTTTAGAGTCAGCTGTTGATAAGCTCCGCCATCAGGATTTCCTCGGCCTGGGCTTTGCAGGTGTTCATCAGCCCCACCCACTTCATGGGATCGCTGGCTTTCAGTTCCTCGGTGGCTCCCGCTTCCTTCGCCAGCTGGGGCATCATCTGTTCCAGTCTGCTCTGGGCGGTCTCGTCGATCTCGATGAGGTGCGGGTACAGCTTCTCGCTCAGCAACATCTGGTTGTAGAGGATGGGACGGTGTTCCTTCAGGTAGGTTTTCCTCATCCTGCCGTACTTGCCCAGGGGTTTCTCCGGCTGCTGGCTCAGCTTCAGGTCGGGAATCAGATAGTCTCCGTTCTGGATATAGGTCATGGGATTGTTCATCTTGTTTGCTCCTTTCTTGGTTGGCTTCGCGCTCTGCATTTCGGACGGTAACGCCGATCTGCCGCAGCACCTGCTGGTTGATCTGGCTGACCGCTGTTCCCAGCGCCCCGATGGTGGACGGGGTGTTGAAATCAAAGATCGCCATGAAATCTTCGTGGTCGAAGTAGCGTTCCGGCTCCAGTCCACAGCGGGACATCAAAGCGTAAGTGATGCTGACGGTGGCGGCTGCCTTGAACTGCACTCCGATGTTATACTCATCATATTCCTCCAAAAAGGAACCGTCAACGATATAGAAGAAGTCCTGCTGATGCTCCGTCCAGTATTCCTCGGCCAGTTTTCCGGCTACCTCCGTGAGCTGTCCGGCAAGGTCATCACCGGAAACATCATAGGTGCGCTCAAGCATGGCCTGCACCGAATCCAAATGGCGCTCCTCCAGCTGCCACAGCCAGGGAGTGCGGGAATGTTCACGGGTTCCGGTGTCGGAAATGTCAAAGACATAACGCAGGCGGGGTCTGTCCCCGGAATCGTCCACCAGAGCGATTCCCTTGGAACCGCGCCTTACATACCGGCCCATCTTTTCATTCCACAAATCGTACTCCGCACAGGCGGTGGCGTCCGGTCGCTGGGCATAGATCATCAGCTGCTCATGGAACGGGTACTTGTAAAGGCGGGAAGCAGTGGTGAGAAACCCTGCCCATTCCTGCCAGCTCCCCGTGAGCTGTGTTGCCACCTTGTCCGCCATCTGTGCATATAGTTCAGCTTTGGTTGGCATAGTGTTCTGTCCTCCTTTCAGTTTTGGGGTAAAAAGGCGGGGTGGCAATTTGCCACCCCATCCCTGCGGTTATGGTGTTTACTGGTCAAAATCCGGGTACAGCTCCAGTTCGGCAAACTTCTCATCGGTCATCGCACAGAGCTTCGTAAGGGCGCTGTCGGTCAACTCTCTCAGCTCCGTTTCCTCCGGCGAAAGCTCGCCGCGCATCTCACGCAGGCTGTCGATCAATCCGGTGCGGCTGCCGGTATTGTAAATGCACATCAGGTTCATTTCCTCAAAAGTAAAGTTTCCCATATCAAATCTCCCTTTCTGCGCTCTTTTTTTGCGCTGTCTTTTTGTGTTCTGCTTTGGGCTGGCTTTTCAGCTGGTCCACAACGGATTTCTTCTTTTCCCGTTCCTCCCGATGAACGGCGTCAGCCAAGTCCATCAGGGAAATGGGCTGACCGCTTCGGGCCTGCTGTTCCAGCTCTGCCACCGTAGGCTCTTTTGCGCCATTGTTGATGATACCGTCGATCATGCCGTAATCGTCCTCCACGGTCATCTCCGCATTTTTCAGCGGATTTTCCGGCAGGAATCCGGGGATCTGTGTAAAACCAACACTGTCACAGTAATGACAGGATACCTTACCATCCTGCTTGATCGCAACGATGTCACTGACACTTATAGAAGGACTGTGAAAATCCGCCGGTTTTTGCAGATTAAACTGCTCATATAGTTTTTCCAGCTGCTCCGGTACCGTGCCAGACTCCCTCAGCGGAGCAGTGTAAATGAGATAATAATTGCTGCGCTCTATGGAAATATCATGGGACTTTAGCCAGTCCAGATTCATAAAGCGCACATTCTGCGGATCGTCACGACTTACCTGATAGATGGCAAAGCAATCTCTGTTCTGGGAGAGAAATGCCTGTTCGCGTTCCTGCTGATGTTCCTGACGCTCCATGACCTTTTCGTGGAACTGAGGGCTTTTCTCCCATTCCTCATGGTCCACACCGAAAAGACCGCCATGATCCATGATTTCCTGCGGGTCAAACACCATGCTCTCCGTATTGTCCTCATGCAGCACATAGACGGTCAAACCGGCGGCATCCAGTTCCAGCGCCCGTTCTCTGGTAACAGGGAGCATCCCATCATAGGAGTAGCCGTATTCCTGCATATCCGGTGTGGATACCTGCTCATCCGGCATGGGGTATTCATCCAGTGCCTGCTCCTGTGCTTCCGGCAGCTGGGAAGAAGCAGCCATCTGACTGACCTCTGCCTGCATCTGCTGGTAGGCAGCTTCCTGCAAGGTCTCAATCATGGACAACGGTGCGTATTTTACCGAGTCTCTGCCCAAATCGTTGTCATCACAAATCTGGAGAACTGCCTTCATGCGGGAAATCTCCGGCATATCCAGCTGACCACCATCCAGCTCTTTCATGGACGCAGCATCGTAAAGAGTGTAGTCCCATCCGCTGTCACAGGGCTGGATATGAAGATAGGTGGCATCGTTGATCAGAAACAAAGCCTCCTGCTGGTTGGCATCCGCCCCCAGCACTTCCATTTCCGGCATTGCCGCAGCCAGTTCCTTTACCGTTTTTTGCACCAGAGGATTATCACGGTAATAGTCGATTGCCTGGATGGTGTCCAGGTCAATGGTCTGGCCGGTCAAAATCGGAAAAGGTCCTTCATAGTCGCTTCCGTCTTTCAGCTCAAAACCAATGCCCTTGATCCCGTTCATTCGTTCTGCCGGAATCTCCTGATAAATGCGGATTGCTTCCTCCAAAGACAGGTTATCGTGGTATTCTCCGAGGTTTGGAAATTCCATGCACTCTGCTACATAGTAGGTCAGATCGCCGGTCTGCTGTCTATCAGATACCTTAGCGGCATCTTCTGGCTGCTCTATCGGGGCGGGTTCCGGCTCTACCTTTGCATGAGGGTCGATTCCGCGCTCTTTGCAGATTTCCTTATAGTGGCGCTCAATGTCAGAGATCAAAGTGCCGGAGGTCTTATTGATGGTCTCCAAACTGGCTCTCAGCTCTTTCAGTTCCTTGCCCTGACTCCAGCTTGCAATATAGCCGAAGCTGTTTTCTCCGGTTTCAATGCCAAAATACTTGCAGACCGCATAGGAGATGCTTTCAGCCTCCACTTCCTCCGTGTGGCGGTCTTTCCTCTGTTCTTGCAAAAACTGGGTGAGGGTAGAAAAGCCGCCAACAAAATTCAGCCCTTCTTCCTCGGTCAGCATCAGGCGTCCATCTTCCGCCAGCTCCAGCGGCTCTGTCAGCAGAACGGAACCTGCATGGTTTACAACCACTCGTTCTTCTACACAGACCGGCTCTCCGGGGTCGTAGTCAGAACCGCGCAGGTCATAGCAATAAACGCCCTCTGGCAGATTATCGCGAGCAATCCGTCCGTTGGAGAACAGACCAAGTTTATCAAACAGCTCGATCTCCTGATATTGCTCGTCATTGGTAATCTGGATCTTTTTCTGATTGTGGAGCTTGCTGTGAGCAATCTCGTGAACCGTGGCCGAAACCGTCTGCACCTCGCTCATGCCCTGACGAATGGCAATTTTCTGATGATCGGCAGAAAAATAGCCGTCCGTATCGGCGGCCATTGCTTCAAAAGTGATCGGCACCGGCGCACTGCGGCGCAGAGCCTCCATGAATGCCTCATAATTTGGCACATTGCCGGAAAGGGAGGAAGCAAGCTCCGGCAAAGGTTTCCCGTCGGTCTGGCTCACATCAAAGACCTTGACCGGGCGAAACATGGGGATCTCGATTTCTTTTTCCTCTGTGACGATCTTTCCGTCTTTATCCAGAATCGGAGCCTTGGTATCCGGGTCCAGCTTCTGCTCCTCGATTTTCTTCTTATACGGTGTGGGGGCGATGATGGTAATGCCATGCTCGCCCTTTTTTACATGACGCTCAAACTGGTCTTTCCACTTATTGTATCCGGCTACCAATGTGGCGTCCGGCTTCTGCATATAGATGAGCATGGTGTTGTTTACCGAATAGCGGTGGAAGCGGGACATGACGGACAGATAGCGCATATACTTTTCACTCTCAAACAGTTCTTTGATGCCCTGCTCGATGCCATCTGTGATTTCCCTTAGCCGTTCTCGGTTGGTGGGTTTGTTCTCAGCCATGATTTTCAATCTCCTTTCCAAGTGTGTGATTTCTGCTGTGTGTTCTGCAATCCATGCCTTTTGTTCTTCTTCACTTTCATAAAGGAAAAGGTCCAGCAGGTATTCTACATAGGCTTTCTTCTGGATTGCTTCCACAAAACGGGGGTGCGGTTCTTCCTCCGGTGTCCTGGGAGAACGGTCGGCTTCCCATTTTTTCAGCAGATAGTAGTAATCGGACAGTACGCGATAACAGCGCTGTCGATCCTCCCGAAACTTCTGTGCCTCGGTTTTTTGCCGGACATATCTCCTGCGGGGCGGGGCCTGACTGTCATAGATCAGGCCAAAGTCCTGTGCCAGTTTCTCCGCCGCTTCTTTTGGGGAGAGGTCAAAGAGCTTTGCGGTAAAGTCGATCACATCCCCATCTTCACCGCAGCCAAAGCAGTGGAACCGCTGGTCTACCTTCATGCTGGGGTTCTTATCATCGTGAAAGGGACAGCAGGCCATACCATTTCGTTTGACCTCGATCCCATAAAACGCTGCCGCTTCTCTGGTGCTGACCGACTGCTTGACCGCTTCAAATACATTCTCTGCCATGTGCCTTTAACTGCCGGACTTTTTCACAGGGGGCTGGTATCCGGCGGCTTTCGCACGCTCACTGGCAGCTTTGCGACGCTCGGCGCTGTATGGCTCCCGGACTGATACACACCGCTTGGGGACGGTAAAGTTATGGGCGTCCTTTCGGGTGATCTGGTCGGGGTGCTTTTTTGCCAGCAGTTCCAGCTTCTCCATCAGACGGGGATCATGAGTATAGATCTCAGCCATTGGTTCTGCCTGGTTATAGAGGAGAATGGTTTCCCGTTCCACTAAAGAGAGCTTCATCGGCTGCCTCCTTTCCGCTGGTCAAATTCCAGCTTGAAGTTGGCGTACTGTCCATCATCCTCCAAAACCACAGCGGCATCGTAGGTCTTTCCGGTTTTCTCCGAATATAGGCCCGTCACACGGACACGGCCATCGTTAAGCAGTGCAGACACCACAGCCTTGGTCGGCTGTTTTTTCTTGGCAGCCCACCATTTGTTGTTTTTCCAGATTGCAAATTTGCAAGAATCATTCTGACAGAAGAAGCCTTTTTGCAGTTCTGCAACTTCACCGCCGCAGCGAGGGCATTTGCCCACCACCTCACGGGGCGGAGTGAACAGGTACTCAGTTCCCTTGATGACCTGATAAGTTCCCACCAGGTCTTTCAGCATGGTGCTGATCCCGTCCAGAAACTCCTCTGGGGCAAGCTGCCCGCGCTCGATCTCGCCCAGGCGGTACTCCCACTCGGCAGTCAGAAGCGGCGATTGCAGCTGTTCCGGCAAGACTGTGATAAGGGAAACTGCATCGTGGGAAGGGAGAAGCTGCACCGTTTTCCTGCTCTTTTTTCGTTCCAGAAAACCGGCAGATACCAGCTTTTCCAAAATACCGGCACGGGTGGCCGGTGTCCCCAGACCTTTTCGCTCGGCATCCTCCGGCATATCCTCTTTTCCGGCAGTCTCCATCGCGGACAACAGGGTGTCCTCCGTAAAGTGCTGGGGCGGACTGCTTTTGCCTTCTTTGACGATTGCCGCAGAAACCGAAAGGGTCTGTCCTTCGGTCAGCTCCGGCAGGGCTTTCTCTGCGCC
>ENA-OYCN01000815-OYCN01000815.1-human-gut-metagenome-genome-assembly--contig:-NODE-815-length-14332-cov-9.660573_pt1 | contig 14332 bp, 8 predicted proteins | sample MGYA00244665_ERZ652871 | MGnify/ENA primary metagenome ERZ652871 (study PRJEB26926, sample SAMN06164731) | human gut metagenome | biome: ENVO:00009003; feature: ENVO:2100002; material: ENVO:00002003...
TATTAAAGCAAAAGGAATAACTTTATAATCTCAAAGTAAGCAATGGAATTTTAGTTTTATATTGAAAGGAGATAGCGGAAAAATCTTCCAATCCGATAAAGAGTGTCGTTTTTCAAGGTTGCCAAATTGCCAAAAAGCCAAATTGCCAAGGCCAAAGGAAACGGCTAATAAGATAAAGAGAACTTGTTGGCGGAATTAATTCATAATGAAAAAGTAATGAATAAAAGTAATGAAACAGTACTATCTCAATTCTCCTCCTCCGTCGGAGGAGGAGTACCCGAAGGGGGAGGTGGTAGGTGAGAAAAGAATTCCTTATTGATATGATTCATTGGTATTTCTTGCTTTACCTACCACCCTGCCCTCTGGGCACCCCTCCTCCGACGGAGGAGGGGAATTGAGATACTCTATTTACTTAATGTAGAAATACTCATTATTCATACCCGAAAGAAAGAAATCAATTCTGCCAACGGGTAAAGAGACTAAATCCACGTCAATCCCATATCAACGCTGTATCAAGTCCGTACCATCTCCGTGTCTATAGGAATAGACTTGGTACGGAGTTGGTATGGACTTGACACGGAGTTGGTACGGGCTTGGTTATATCCGGATAAGGATGAAACAAAAAAAATGTCATGCACTTCCCTTTTGGCTATTTGGCATTATGGCAATATGGCAATTTCTCGAACGAAGGAAAGGCGCACTTACAATACAGAATATAAACCACGCATTTTACTTCAATTCAAAACACAAAAGCATATATTTTATTTCAATTTAAAACACAGATCCAATAAACAGACATTTTGCAAGTCACAAAAACCCACATTATTATACCAATTTGAAATTAAATTAATACTTTTGCCAAACATTTTGACAGCAATAATAGGTATTACTACAGAATAAAGTAAACTTAAAAAGATGAAAGAAGAACTTTTTAACAACGAAACAAAGAGAAAAGCCGGACAAAAGGGAAGGGAAGAAAGCCAACATCCTGTATATCAACGACAGCCCAGGCAGTTGGGCTTGTATGATGCAGAGAACGAGCATGACGCTTGTGGTGTCGGTATGTTAGTGAACATCCACGGAGGCAAGTCACACGAACTGGTAGAGTCTGCATTGAAGGTGTTGGAGAACATGCGTCACCGGGGCGCCGAAGGTGCAGATAACAAAACCGGAGACGGTGCCGGCATCCTGCTGCAAATCCCGCACGAGTTTATTCTTTTGCAGGGTATTCCTGTCCCCGAGAAAGGAAAATACGGTACAGGTCTTCTCTTTCTACCGAAAGATGAGAAAGACCAAGGTGCTATCTTAAGCATTATCATCGAAGAGATTGAAAAAGAAGGATTGACATTGATGCACCTGCGCAATGTGCCCACTTGTCCAGAAATTCTGGGAGAATCGGCACTTGCCAACGAACCGGATATCAAACAAATTTTCATCACCGGATTTACGGAAAGCGAGACAGCCGACCGTAAACTCTATCTCATAAGAAAAAGAATAGAAAACAAAGTACGCAAATCCGATATTGTCACGCGCGAAGATTTCTACGTTGTCTCCCTATCCACGAAGAACATCATCTATAAAGGTATGCTCTCTTCACTGCAACTGCGAGGCTACTTCCCCGATCTGACAAACCCCTACTTCACCAGCGGCATAGCACTGGTGCACTCCCGCTTCAGCACCAACACCTTCCCTACCTGGGGACTGGCACAACCGTTCCGCCTCCTGGCCCACAACGGCGAAATCAACACCATCCGCGGCAACCGGGGTTGGATGGAAGCCCGTGAAAGTGTGCTCTCCTCTCCCGTCTTGGGCGACATCAGGGAGATACGCCCCATCATTCAGCCGGGGATGAGCGACAGTGCCTCACTGGACAATGTTTTGGAATTCCTCGTTATGTCAGGCCTCAGCCTGCCGCATGCCATGGCCATGCTAGTACCGGAATCTTTCAATGAAAAGAATCCTATCAGCGAAGATCTGAAAGCATTCTATGAATACCATTCCATCCTGATGGAACCCTGGGATGGCCCTGCCGCCTTGCTGTTCAGCGACGGACGTTTTGCGGGCGGTATGCTCGACCGCAACGGATTGCGTCCTGCACGCTATCTGATTACGCACAACGACATGATGGTAGTGGCCAGCGAAGTGGGCGTGATGGATTTCGAACCGGGAGACATCAAAGAAAAGGGACGCCTGCAACCGGGTAAGATACTACTGGTAGATACCGAGAAAGGCGAAATCTACTACGACGGAGAATTGAAAAAACAGTTGGCCGAAGCCAAGCCTTACCGCAGTTGGCTGGCAACGAACCGCATCGAACTGGATGAGCTGAAAAGCGGGCGCAAAGTCCCCCATAGCGTAGAGAATTACGAGAGGATGCTGCGTACCTTCGGCTATTCCAAGGAAGATGTGGAGCGGCTCATCGTTCCGATGTGTACCACGGGTGCCGAGCCTATCCACTCAATGGGGAATGATACGCCGCTTGCCGTGCTTTCGGATAAGCCGCAACTACTGTACAATTACTTCCGACAACAGTTTGCACAAGTCACCAATCCGCCTATCGACCCGATACGCGAGGAACTGGTAATGTCACTGACGGAATATATCGGCGCCGTGGGCATGAACATCCTGACACCCAGCGAAAGCCATTGTAAGATGGTGCGCCTCAACCATCCCATCCTAAGTAATGCACAACTGGATATTCTTTGCAACATCCGCTACAAAGGTTTCAAAACAGTGAAACTACCCTTGTTGTTTGAAGTAGCAAAGGGCCGCGCCGGATTGCAGGAAGCACTCACAGCACTTTGCAAGCAAGCGGAAGAGTCCGTCAGCGAAGGGGTGAACTACATTATATTGAGCGACCGTGATGTGGATGCCACTCATGCGGCTATCCCCTCCCTGCTGGCAGTAAGCGCAGTGCACCACCACCTTATCTCCGTGGGTAAACGTGTGCAGACGGCATTGGTCGTGGAAAGCGGTGAAATACGCGAGGTGATGCACGCAGCCCTGTTACTGGGATTTGGCGCCAGCGCCCTGAACCCTTACATGGCATTCGCCGTGATCGACAAGCTGGTGGCGAAGAAAGAAATCCAATTGGATTATGCCACAGCCGAAAAGAAATATATCAAATCCATCTGCAAGGGATTGTTCAAGATCATGAGTAAGATGGGTATCAGTACCATCCGCTCGTATCGGGGAGCGAAAATATTCGAAGCCGTAGGTTTGAGTGAAGAGCTCAGCAATGCTTATTTCGGCGGGTTAAGATCCACAATAGGCGGTATCCGGCTGGATGAAGTGGCACGCGATGCAATCGCATTCCACGATGCAGGTTTTGCCGCACAGGTAGACGGATTACTCCCCAACAACGGTTTGTATGCTTTCCGTAAAGACGGAGAAAAACATGCCTGGAACCCGGAAACCATTTCTACCTTGCAACTTGCCACACGCCTGGGCAGCTATAAGAAGTTCAAAGAATTCACCAGTCTGGTAGACAGAAAAGAAGCGCCTATCTTCCTACGCGACTTCCTGGATTTCCGCCGTGCCCCCATTTCTATAGATAAGGTTGAACCGGTAGAAAGCATCATGCACCGCTTTGTGACGGGTGCCATGAGTTACGGGTCTATCAGCAAAGAAGCACATGAGGCAATGGCTATTGCCATGAACCGGATTCACGGACGCAGCAACACAGGTGAGGGAGGCGAAGACAGCGCACGCTTCACGCCCCGCGAAGACGGAACCAGTCTGCGTAGCGCCATCAAGCAGGTAGCTTCGGGACGTTTCGGCGTAACAACGGAGTATCTGGTGAACGCCGATGAAATACAAATCAAAGTGGCACAAGGGGCCAAACCGGGTGAAGGCGGTCAGTTGCCGGGCTTTAAAGTAGACCAGGTGATTGCGAAAACGCGCCATTCCATTCCCGGCATTTCATTGATTTCTCCCCCGCCCCATCACGACATTTATTCCATCGAAGACCTGGCACAGTTGATCTTCGACCTGAAGAATGTAAATCCTCGTGCTAAGATCAGTGTGAAACTGGTAGCCGAAAGCGGTGTAGGAACCATTGCCGCCGGAGTGGCCAAAGCAAAAGCAGACCTTATCGTCATCTCCGGTGCGGAAGGTGGTACGGGCGCCTCTCCTGCCTCCAGTATCCGCTATGCCGGTATCTCTCCTGAACTGGGACTGAGTGAAACGCAACAAACTCTTGTACTGAACGGTCTGCGCGGGCAAGTGATGTTGCAGGTGGACGGGCAACTGAAAACCGGTCGTGACATCGTACTGATGGCGATGCTGGGTGCCGAAGAGTTCGGATTTGCAACCAGTGCTTTGATTGTACTGGGCTGCGTCATGATGCGCAAATGCCATCAGAACACCTGCCCTGTGGGTGTGGCAACGCAAAACGAGGAACTTCGCCGGCGCTTCCACGGACGCAGCGAATATCTGGTGAACTTCTTCACTTTCCTGGCGCAGGAAGTGCGGGAGTATCTCGCCGAAATCGGTGTGGAACGCCTGGATGACATCATCGGACGCACGGATCTTATTATCCGCAAGTCAGAAAACGAATCACCCAAGCAATCCCTGATTAGTTTCGACAAAATACTGGCACGCGTCGATAATGGTGCAGCCATCCGCCACACCATCGACCAGCAACACGGCATCGACCACGTAAAAGACGTTGAAATGCTGCATGCCGCTGCCGAAGCTCTGGAAAACCAGAAAGAAATCTCACTGGAATATATGATTGCCAATACGGATCGTGCTTGCGGAGCTATGCTTTCGGGCACCATTGCCGCGAAGTACGGTGAAGCGGGACTGCCGGAACATACGTTGAACGTAAAATTCAAAGGTTCTGCAGGACAAAGTTTCGGTGCCTTCCTTGTACCGGGTGTCAACTTCAAGCTGGAAGGTGAAGCGAACGATTACCTCGGCAAAGGCCTTTCGGGCGGACGGATTGCCGTATTGCCTCCGGTACGCTCTAACTTCCAAGCCGAAAAGAATACGATTGCAGGAAACACCTTGCTCTATGGCGCAACCAGTGGTGAAGTTTACATCAATGGGCGCGTAGGCGAACGTTTTGCTGTCCGCAATTCCGGTGCCATTGCCGTAGTAGAGGGTGTAGGCGATCATTGTTGCGAGTACATGACGGGCGGTCGTGTGGTAGTCCTCGGTTCAACAGGGCGCAACTTCGCAGCCGGTATGTCGGGCGGTGTAGCTTATGTATGGAATAAGGATGGAAACTTCGATTATTTCTGTAACATGGAAATGGTGGAACTAAGCCTCATCGAAGAAGCCTCCTATCGTAAAGAGTTGCACGAACTCATCCGTCAGCACTACCTCTATACAGGCTCCAACCTGGCACGCACTATGCTTGATGACTGGAACCGATATGTGGATGAGTTTATCCAGATAGTCCCCATCGAGTACAAGAAGGTACTGCAAGAAGAGCAAATGCGGAAACTGCAACAGAAGATTGCAGAGATGCAGAGAGATTATTAAGAGATTTATGATTTCAGATTTATGATTTTATGACTTGCCGGACGGTATCATAAGGGCATGCCATAGCGTAAGCCTAAGCAGAGATCATAAATCCGAAATCGTAAGTCTAAACATAAATTATAAATCATAAATCTAAAAATGGCAGATCCAAAAGCATTCTTAAATATACCACGACAGGAAGCGGGATACCGTCCTGTCCACGAACGTATCACCGACTTCAGTCAGGTGGAGCAAACTTTAAACAGTCACGAACGTAAACTCCAAGCATCACGTTGCATGGATTGCGGTGTACCCTTCTGTCACTGGGCATGCCCGTTGGGCAATAAGCAACCTGAATTTCAGGATGCACTTTATAAAAGTAAATGGCGCGAAGCATACGAAGTGCTCGCCGCCACAAACGACTTCCCCGAATTTACCGGACGCATCTGTCCGGCACTTTGCGAAAAGTCATGTGTACTGAAGCTCTCGTGCGATGAGCCTGTCACCATTCGTGAAAACGAGGCGGCTATTGCCGAAGCGGCTTTTCGCGAAGGTTACATCGTGCCCATTCAGCCCGAACGTAATGGAAAGCGGGTTGCCATCATCGGTGCAGGTCCTGCGGGACTCTCCGCTGCCTGCCGGCTGAATGCTAAAGGCTATGAAGTGACTCTTTTTGATAGCAAACCCATGCCCGGCGGATTACTGCGCTATGGTATTCCTAATTTTAAACTCGATAAAGCAGTAATCGACCGCCGGATGGGAGTACTTGAAGCCGAAGGCATCAAGTTCGAAATGGGCGTAACGGTAGATGTACAGAACCTCCCTGCCGGCTTTGATGCCTACTGCATCTGTACCGGGACGCCACAGGCACGTGACCTCAATATCCCCGGACGCGAACTGAAAGGTATTTATCTTGCCCTCGAAATGCTATCCCAGCAAAATCATATCCTCGATGGAGAAACGTTCCCCAAAGACCGTCTGGTAAATGCCAAGGGCAAACGGGTTCTCGTCATCGGTGGCGGTGATACAGGATCAGACTGTATCGGTACGAGTATCCGCCAGGGAGCCGTGAGTGTGACACAGATTGAAATCATGCCACAGCCTCCCGTAGGTCACAATGACGCTACTCCTTGGCCGCAATGGCCCATTGTGCTGAAGACAACTTCAAGTCACGAAGAAGGTTGCACGCGCCGCTGGTCGCTGGCATCCAATCAGTTTATTGGCAAGAATGGAAAAGTCTGCGGTGTAGAGGTGGAAGAAGTGGAATGGATTCCGGCTCAGGATGGAGGACGCCCTACCATGAAACCTACCGGAAAGAAGGAAGTGATAGACGCCGATATGGTGCTTCTAGCCATGGGCTTCCTGAAACCGGAACAACCGGAATTTCCGGAAAATGTATTCGTAGCAGGTGATGCGGCACGTGGTGCCAGCCTTGTGGTGCATGCACTGGCGGACGGACGGAGAGTGGCAGAACGGATAGACAAGTATTTGAGTAACTAACCCCTAATCACTAAGCATCATGTGTGGAATCGTAGGTATCTTCAATATCAAATCTCAATCCCAGGAATTGAGAAACAAAGCGCTTCGAATGGCGCAGAAAATCCGTCATCGCGGACCGGACTGGAGTGGTATTTATGTAGGCGGCAGTGCCATCCTGGCTCACGAACGTCTTTCCATCGTCGATCCGGAAAGTGGCGGACAACCATTGTATTCTCCGGATGGCAAGCAAATCCTTGCCGTCAACGGTGAGATCTATAATCATCGGGAAATCCGTTCCCGCTACGCCGGCAAATATGCTTTCCGTACAGGATCGGACTGTGAAGTCATCCTCGCATTATATAAGGATAAAGGCATTCATTTCCTCGAAGAATTGAACGGTATCTTCGCCTTTGCCCTTTACGATGAGGAAGCAGACGATTATCTGATTGCCCGTGACCCTATCGGGGTAATCCCTCTTTATATCGGTCGTGACGACCAGGGACATATCTACGTCGGTAGCGAACTGAAAGCACTCGAAGGTTTCTGTGATACCTACGAGCCTTTTCTGCCCGGACATTACTTCTGGGGACGTGAAGGGAAAATGCATCGTTGGTATCAACGCCCCTGGACCGATTATGCCGCCGTCAAAGCCAATGACACCACTGCCCGCCGGGCTACCCAACCAGAAATCAACAGTGTAAAACTCGCCCTTGAAGCTGCCGTGCAACGCCAGTTAATGTCCGATGTTCCTTACGGTGTTCTGCTCAGTGGTGGCCTCGACTCTTCCGTCATCTCCGCCATTGCCAAGAAGTATGCCCGCAAGCGCATTGAAACTGATAACCAGAGCGAAGCCTGGTGGCCTCAACTCCACTCCTTCGCCGTCGGCCTGCGCGGTGCACCGGACTTGATTAAAGCCCGTGAAGTGGCGGAATACATCGGCACTGTTCACCATGAAATCAATTATACCATTCAGGAAGGGCTCGATGCCTTGCGTGATGTCATCTACTTTATCGAAACATACGACGTTACCACTGTTCGTGCCTCCACACCGATGTACCTGTTGGCACGTGTCATCAAGTCTATGGGCATCAAGATGGTGCTTAGTGGTGAAGGTGCCGATGAGGTTTTCGGTGGTTATCTCTACTTCCACAAAGCCCCCACACCGCAGGCTTTCCACGAAGAAACGATCCGTAAGCTCTCCAAATTGCACCTGTACGACTGTCTACGTGCCAATAAGAGCCTTTCTGCCTGGGGTGTGGAAGGTCGTGTTCCCTTCCTCGATAAAGAGTTTCTGGATGTGGCAATGAACCTCAGCCCTGCCGTCAAGATGTGTCCGGGCAAAGAAGTGGAAAAGCGCATTGTGCGCGAAGCTTTTCAGGATATGCTGCCTCAGAGTGTTGCCTGGCGACAAAAAGAGCAATTTTCCGATGGCGTCGGTTACAATTGGATTGATACATTGAAAGCCATTACTTCTGCCGCCGTCACCGACCATCAGATGGAACATGCCGCCGAACGGTTTCCCATCAATCCACCACAGAATAAGGAGGAATATTACTATCGTAGCATTTTCGAAGAACACTTCCCCAGTCAGTCGGCTGCCCGAAGCGTGCCCAGTGTGCCGAGCGTGGCTTGCTCTACTGCTGAAGCACTTGCCTGGGATGCCACATTGCAAGGGAAAAATGATCCGAGCGGACGGGCTGTGGCAGATGTGCACGAGGCAGCCGGGAACGTGGGCTGATAAAGCCTGTTATAAGCAGAGTCTACTGTGTAAACAATTTACCAAGCGAGATCCATCAATAGAATGCTGAGCATTCTTATCACAGTCTCAAATATAGACAAAAAACAGGCATTTTTCTGCTTTATTAAGCTTCTTGTTATTCGTTTTTAAAGAATAACAGGAACGTTTTTAAAGAATGTGCTCAACGTTTATTAAAAACGTAAAAAGCCTCTTTTAAGCCCGAATCCGATAAATATCAACAAAAAAGGCGATAACTTCCTATTGAAATTATCGCCTTTCTTGTTTTTTGTCTGTTATTATCTTAGAAAACAAGTCGTATGAATTCTCTATTATCAACTACCCTGCAAAGATACGACATCCGAAAGGTGAAGTCAAGTATTCTGGCCGGTTTTTCCGACTTTTCTTTTTTTTATTTTTTAATTCTTCCATTTTGTTTTTGTCCGATACCATTTTTCTAATTTTGAGAATTAGAAATTAGGAACTTGCGTTAACTTAACACACAACAAAGATGAAATATAAAAGGACTCTCCACTCCAATCCACACTAAGATAGTGTCAAAACGGAATAAAAGAACGCGAATTACACAAATCTGTCATTCAATAATCCACTTCTCTATATTCCTTGTTTTATTACTGAAGTTCACACCTATTTTGAATAATTTCCTCGGGTCTGCCTCAAAAGGAAGAGCATACTGTTTTTCTTCTATTTGCTGCAAAGCCTCCTCTGCAGTACCTTCCAGTTTGAATTCCATGACGTAAATGTAATCGGCAGTCTTCACTACCAGATCCACCCTCCCTTCCGAAGTGTGATATTCCGCCTGTGTGTAGAACCCCACCAGTTTGAAGACGATAAACAGCACATTTTGGTAATGTAATTCCAAGTCTTTCACCAATTCATAAGGTGTGTCGGCAAAAAAGCTTTGCAGCCTCTTAAAGAAAGCGTTAGGTTGGCCGGAACGTATCTCACGAACAAACCTTTGTATCTCAAACGGTGCTTCTAACTGATTGAAGCGGGTATAAAACGGCATCAGAAATCTGATAAAGCCCTCTTCCACTTCCCGGTTAGGGAAACCGAGACGGTATAGACCGAATTCCTTATCATATCCCTTTATCGTGAGATAACCACTTTGGAAAATAACCGGTATGGGTTCGTTGTCGCCATAAATACAGTTCAGCACATCAGCATCCGTTTCTTCATGCGCCATGCGTTCCAAATTGTAATGATTGCGTCTCAGCAACTCCACAAGGTAAGTAGGCGTTCCAGTTTCAAACCAATAGTTGCCGAATTTCATCTTAAAGAATGTATTCAGCAAACTGAAAGGATTGTAGATGCCGTCCGTATTTTCTGTAAAGTGATAACCGTCATAGCACGCTTTCAGTTCATTGCACACTTCCTGATACGTCATTTTCTGTGCGGCTGCCAATTCGTGCAGGTCTTCTTCAAAATTAAGATGTATCTCCTTTTCGGTGATTCCACAAATGGAAATAAACGGCTCGTCCATGGAGATGTCATTCAGATTGTTCAGGTCACTGAACACACTGACTTTACCGAACTTGGTCACTCCCGTCAGCAAGGCAAACTTGATGCAGCCGTCCATGGTTTTCAGTACGCCGTAGAAAGGTTTCAGAGTGTTGCGGAATTCGCGTTGCAGTTCCTCGTTGCCGATAGCTTGGAGCAAGGGTTTGTCATATTCGTCGATGAGAATGGCTACACGCTCACCACTCTGCTCATAGGCCCGTCCCACAACTCCTGCAAAGCGCAAGGCAAGGGTCGTTTCGGCAGAACGCGTTCCGTAAAGTGACTCCCAGTAATCAAGCGTTTCATTCAATATTTTGTCCAGACTGTCCGGCGTATCATATTTCCCGATATTCAAGTCCAGATGCAACACAGGACGCTTCACCCAGTCTTTTTCCAAAGTTTCCACCGCCAAGCCTTCAAACAAGTCCCGTTTCGCCTCAAAATAGGCTTCGAGCGTGGAAATCAGCAAACTCTTCCCAAAACGGCGGGGGCGGGAAAGGAAATAGTAACTGCCACTCTTCACCAACTTATACATCAATGCAGTTTTATCCACATAAACGTATCCTTCTTTACGAATCTTCTCAAAATTTTGTATCCCGATAGGATATATTCTGTTACCCATGTCCTTGCCTCCTTCTACTATAATAGTATTCATTAATGCTACAAAGATAATGTAAACCGAGAACAGTAAAAAATGAACGAGTTCATTTTTTATGCCGAGGTGCAGCTTATCTTCTTCAAAGATAATGCAAATCGAAGGCAGCACTTTCATTTTCCCAATTTATTCCCTACCTTTGTACCCGCTTTTTTTAGAAAGGCAGGATTCGTTCTATTAGTTTTAGGTTAAACACTTAATAACGCTTATGCAAAAGTCTGACTGCATCATCGGTGTAGAGCACGTATCGAAATACTTCGGAGACAAAGCCGTACTGAATGATGTAAACCTCTCTGTCCGTAAGGGCGAATTTGTAACGATATTGGGCCCCTCCGGCTGCGGCAAGACTACTTTGTTGCGCCTGATAGCCGGTTTCCAGACCGCCTCGGAAGGTATCATCACCATCGCCGGAAAAGACATCACGCAAACACCGCCACACCAACGTCCGGTGAATACCGTCTTTCAGAAGTATGCCCTTTTCCCCCACCTCAACGTGTACAACAACATCGCTTTCGGACTGAAGCTTAAAAAGATGCCCGAAGCCACCATTGGCAAGAAAGTGAAACAAGCCCTCCGCATGGTAGGTATGACGGATTACGAAGACCGTGACGTCGATTCCCTCTCCGGCGGACAGCAACAACGTGTTGCCATCGCCCGTGCCATCGTCAACGAACCCGAAGTGCTGTTACTGGATGAGCCCCTTGCCGCCCTCGACCTCAAAATGCGTAAAGACATGCAGATGGAGTTGAAAGAGATGCACCAGAAGCTTGGAATCACCTTCGTCTACGTTACCCACGACCAGGAAGAAGCCCTTACTCTGAGCGACACCATCGTCGTGATGAGCGAAGGCCGCATCCAGCAGATAGGTACGCCGACAGACATCTACAACGAACCCATCAACTCTTTCGTTGCCGATTTCATCGGAGAAAGTAACATCCTGAACGGCCTCATGCTTCAGGACAAAGCCGTATCCTTTGCCGGACACGAATTTGAATGTGTCGACAAGGGCTTTGGCGAAAACACTCCCGTCGATGTAGTCATCCGTCCCGAAGACATCTATATATTCGAGCCTTCTGCCGCTGCCCAACTGATGGGTACTGTCACCTCCTGCATCTTCAAAGGCGTGCATTACGAAATGATGGTACAGACTAACGAGGGCTACGAATTCATGGTGCAAGACTATCACAGTTTCGAAGCCGGACGGGAAGTCGGTCTGCTCGTGAAACCTTTCGACATTCACGTAATGAAGAAAGAACGCACCTGCAACACCTTCGAAGGCAAGCTCATAGACGCCACACACGTCGAATTCCTCGGTTACACCTTTGAGTGTGCCGAAGTGCAGGACATCGAACCGGGCAGTTCCGTCCTCGTAGAAATAGATTTCCGGAACGTCATCCTCGAAGATAACGAAGAAGACGGTCATCTGACGGGCGAAGTGAAATTCATCCTTTATAAAGGAAACCATTATCATCTCACCGTGTTTACCGATTGGGACGAGGATATCTTTGTAGACACCACTGACGTCTGGGATGACGGTGACCGTGTCGGCATCACCATCGCACCCGAAAATATACGAATTGTTGCACCGGCACAGACCACCGGTTCTATCCCTATTGTCGAATCTGCTAATAAGAAAGGAAGTGCTCAGTAATATATCCCGTTTCTTCATGCGCCGCCGGAACTGGACAGTTCCCTACGCATTGTTTCTCATCATCTTCGTTGTGATGCCTCTGTTGCTCATTGTGGTTTATGCCTTCACCGATGCTGAAGGCGCATTCACGTTTGCCAACTTCCGCAAATTCATGATGCATCCCGAATCTATCAACACATTCGTCTACTCTATCGGAATAGCTGTCATCACGACTCTGGTATGCCTCCTGCTCGGTTATCCGGCTGCTTATATTCTCAGTCAGAAGCGCTTCAACACTTCCCAGACCATGGTTGTACTGTTCATCCTGCCTATGTGGGTGAACATCCTGATACGTACACTTGCCACGGTGGCATTGTTTGATTTCCTCAATCTGCCGCTGGGCGAAGGAGCTTTGGTATTCGGTATGGTCTACAACTTCCTGCCGTTCATGATATACCCTATCTACAATACGTTGCAGAAGATGGATGGCAGTCTGATAGAAGCAGCCCAAGACCTGGGAGCTACGCCTGTACAGGTATTCGGTAAAGTGATCCTCCCCCTTTCGATGCCCGGCATCATGAGTGGTGTGGTGATGGTTTTCATGCCCACGGTTTCCACCTTTGCCATTGCCGAGTTGCTGACAATGAACAACATCAAACTGTTCGGTACTACCGTACAAGAGAATATATATAACGGAATGTGGAACTACGGCGCTGCCTTGTCGCTCATCATGCTGTTACTGATTGGCGTCACCGCCCTCTTTACCAATGAGGACGACAGTGCACAAAATGAAAGCGGAGGTGTGATATGATGACACGTATTCTGGCGAAAGGCTATCTTTGGTTTCTGCTTGCCCTGCTCTATTCGCCCATCCTGATTATTATGATCTTCTCTTTCACCGAGGCCAAGGTACTGGGTAACTGGACAGGGTTCTCCACCAAGTTATACAGTTCACTATTTACAGGCGGCATGCACCACTCACTGATGAATGCCATTTGGAACACATTCGCGATTGCTACGATTGCTGCCACAGCCTCTACCCTGCTGGGAAGCCTGGCAGCTATCGGCATCTTTAACTTGCGCTCCCGGGCACGTCAGGTGATGAATTTCACCAATGCTATTCCGATGATGAATGCGGATATCATTACGGGTGTATCCCTGTTCCTGCTGTTTGTCAGCTTTGGCATTTCGCAGGGATTTACTACGGTGGTATTGGCACACATCACTTTTTGTACCCCTTATGTGGTACTTAGCGTGATGCCCCGTCTGAAGAAAATGAATCAGAATGTATACGAAGCAGCTCTCGACCTCGGAGCTACTCCTTTCCAGGCGCTTCGCAAAGTCATCTTTCCGGAAATTCTGCCGGGAATGATCAGCGGTTTCATCCTCGCTTTCACGCTTTCCATTGATGATTTCGCAGTAACGATCTTCACTATCGGAAATGAAGGATTGGAAACGTTGTCGACATACATCTATGCGGATGCACGTAAGGGTGGACTGACTCCTGAACTGCGCCCACTGTCAACAATCATTTTTGTAACGGTGTTAGTATTGCTGATTGTGATTAATAAGAGAGCAGAAAGAAACAAGAAAGAATGAAAAATAATAATTTAGCGGAGCGAAAATGAAAGACTAAAGTATCTCAAATTCTCCTCCTCCTGGGAGGAGGAGTACCCGCAGGGGGAGGTGGTAGGTAAAACAATAAAATACCTATTCATAATAAGATAAAGGAATTTTTCTCTCACCTACCACCCCACCCGTTGGGCACCCCTCCTCCAACTGGAGAAGGGGAATTGAGATAGTCAGAATATCAATAACTACACTCCTAAATTATCATTTTACA
>ENA-OYCN01000838-OYCN01000838.1-human-gut-metagenome-genome-assembly--contig:-NODE-838-length-14012-cov-4.153686_pt1 | contig 14012 bp, 6 predicted proteins | sample MGYA00244665_ERZ652871 | MGnify/ENA primary metagenome ERZ652871 (study PRJEB26926, sample SAMN06164731) | human gut metagenome | biome: ENVO:00009003; feature: ENVO:2100002; material: ENVO:00002003...
CCTGATACAGCAGTTTGCCGTTAACATAGATTTCCAACGCTTTCTCATAAAAGTCGTCAAAGGAAACCTTTTCCTTAATCTGACGGTTATCTTCGTAACCCTGTTTCATTTCGGCGACGGTAATTTTTTCGCCGTTGACGACGGCGGCCACGCCGTTTTTGCCGGCAGCTCCGGCATTGAACGGATTCATCATCAGCAGAGAGAGCGCTGCGGCGGCTACATATTTGTTTCGCATCCTAAAAACCTCCAATAAAATTTCAACTTCCATAGTTATATAATAGATATGGAAATTATTCCAAGTATTTTTTGCCGGTAGTTTATAACTTAAGTTCAAAGTATTGACTTTATTTGATTAAAACACTAAATGTAGAGAAGCTTTGAATAATAATAAGGTAAAAATGTAATGTTAGGTAAACTCGCCCGCACTGTTTTTGGCAGCGCCAACGACAGATTCGTCAAAAGACAGTTCAAAATCGTTCAGCAAATCAACGCCCTGGAACCCGAAATCGAAAAATTAAACAATGACGAACTCAAAGGCAAAACCGACGAGTTTCGCCGGCGCCTGAAAGAGGGCGAAACGCTTGACGATATTTTGCCCGAGGCTTTCGCCGTCGTCCGCGAGGCTGCCAAAAGAACGTTGGGACAGCGCCATTATGACGTCCAGCTTATCGGCGGTATTGTACTGCACAAGGGTATGATTGCCGAAATGAAGACCGGCGAGGGAAAAACGCTGGTTGCGACGCTGGCCGCCTATCTGAATGCGATTGAAGGCAAGGGCGTGCACATCGTGACCGTCAACGATTATCTGGCCAAACGCGATGCCGAATGGATGGGGCAGGTTTACCGCTTTCTCGGCCTGACCGTCGACTACATTGTCCATGGCAAGAACGATGACGAGCGCCGTGCCGCCTACAATGCCGACATTATCTACGGTACGAACAATGAGCTGGGGTTTGACTACCTGCGCGACAACATGAAGTTTTCCCGCGAGGAAATGGTGCAGCGCGATTTCAACTATGCCATCGTCGACGAGGTTGACTCCATTCTGATTGACGAAGCCCGCACGCCGCTGATTATTTCCGGCGCCGCCGAGGATTCCTCCGAAAAATACATCAGCGTCGACAAGATTATTCCGCACCTGACCGAAGCCGATTACGAAAAGGACGAAAAGCAGAAAACCGTAACCCTGACCGAAGCCGGCATGGAGCATGTCGAACAGTTGTTAAAGCAGGTTGGGCTGATTAAGGAAGGCGGCCTGTACGACATCGGCAACGTTTCGCTGGTTCATCACGTCAATCAGGCTCTGCGCGCCCATAAAATGCACATCAGGGATGTCGACTATATCGTCAAAGACGACAAAGTCATGATTATCGATGAATTTACCGGCCGTATGATGGAAGGCCGCCGTTACTCCGACGGTCTGCATCAGGCGATTGAGGCCAAGGAACATGTAACTATTCAGTCCGAAAATCAGACGCTGGCTTCCATTACGTTCCAAAACTACTTCCGTCTTTATCCCAAACTGGCAGGCATGACCGGCACGGCCATGACCGAAGAGGCCGAATTCGGCGACATCTATGGGCTGAGCTGCGTCGAAATTCCGACCAACCGCCCGGTTCAGCGCGTTGATGAGCACGATGTCATCTATCGCACTGAAAAGGAAAAATACAAAGCGATTATCGACGAAATTTTGGCCGCGCATGAAAAAGGCCAGCCGGTTCTGGTCGGTACCACGTCAATTGAAAAGTCCGAATTGGTGGCCGAGCTGCTCCGTGCCAGAACCAAGCTGCCGTTTGAGGTTTTAAATGCCCGTCATCATGAACGTGAGGCTGCGATTGTTGCGCAGGCCGGCGTTCCCGGAGCCGTTACCATTGCCACCAATATGGCCGGCCGCGGTACCGACATTCAGCTGGGCGGCAACGTCGACATGAGGCTGAAAGAGGTCTTGAAAGGCGACGAAACTCCGGAACAGGTTGAAGAGATAAAGAACAAACTCAGGGAAAAAATCAAAGAGGACAAGGAAAAGGTTCTCGCTGCCGGCGGTTTGTACATCATCGGCACCGAGCGTCATGAAAGCCGCCGCATCGACAATCAGCTGCGCGGCCGTTCCGGCCGTCAGGGCGATCCCGGCCGTTCCAAGTTTTTCCTTTCGCTGGAAGACGACCTGATGCGCATTTTCGGGTCGGAAAGAATGTCTGTCATGCTGCAGCGCCTGGGGCTGCCGGAAGGCGAAGCCCTAATCCACCCGTGGATTTCCAAGGCGTTGGAAAAAGCGCAGCAGAAAGTGGAAGAACGCAACTTCGACATTCGCAAAAACCTGCTTAAATATGACAACGTCATGAACGACCAGCGCAAGGTCATTTATGAACAGCGCAAGGAGCTGATGGCAGCCGACGATGTTTCGGAAACCATCCGCGAAATGCGCCAGGAATATCTGGCGGATACGGTTTCGGCTTACCTGCCGCACGGCTCCGCGCCCAACGAATGGCAGAAAGAGGAGCTCAAACAGGAGCTCTACCGCATTACCGGTTTTATGCTTCCGATTACCAATTGGGCCAACGAACCGGAAATCGACGCCGACAAGATGCAGGAGAAAATCCTTGACGAAGTGGAGAACCGTATTGCCGAAAAGAACGCCAACGTTCCCGAAAATATCGTCCGTATGGTTGAAAAAAATGTCCTCATGCAGGTCTTGGACCAGCTTTGGAAGGAACATATAGCCTCTCTTGACCTGATGCGCCACACGATTGTCCTGCGCGCTTACGGTCAGAAAGACCCGCTGAACGAATATAAAAAGGAAGCGTTCAATATGTTTTCGGTCATGCTTGATAACCTGCGTGAAAAGGTTACGTTCCTCATCTGCCGCACGGTAATCCAGACCGATGCCCTCGATGCGCTGATGATTCAGGAAAACCGCGCGCAGAATATGCAGGAGATTCACGAAACGCCGGAAAGTCTGGTCGGTCGTCCGAGTGCGCCGAACAATTATGAAAGCGACGAAAAGAACGAACCTTTCCAGTATTCTCGTGCCGAGTTTGACCCCAAAGATCCTCGCACTTGGGGGAAAGTTGCCCGCAATGACCTTTGTCCCTGCGGCAGCGGCAAAAAATATAAACACTGCCACGGCAAAATCTAAGGACAAGCCCCTCGCCGGAGGGGCTTTTTTTTATGCTTTTTTGTCATATTTCCTTTAAACTTCCGGTTCATATATTTTTAAGTTTTTTATGGTATTTTCCCAAAGATATAAAGGATTATGCCGTTCGGCGCAAAACGGGAATATTGACAAAAAAGTTGATTTTTCGAAAAAATGTGCTACTATATTGATAATGGTTTGAATATGAATTGAGGTTGCTATGGCTGATGAAGAAGAGAGAAGACCGTTAAGGCATTTGAAATTCCGCGAGTTTGAAAACGTCAGCGGCGACTTGACCGCCGACGAAATCCGCAGACTCTACGCGAACAAAATGACGGAACTGCGTGACAACGCCCGCGGCAACAGCCAGGCGCTCGAAAACCTGAAAAAGGACAAGGAAGAAGAAAAGAAAGAGCTTGACGAGCAGAAATCCGACCTCGGCAAAGATCCGCGGACTTTCTATGTCAAAATGAAGGAACGCTACGACAGCGAGATGTCGGCTCTGGCTGCCGAGTATCCGGATCAGAGCGATCCCGAATATTCTCGCCGCGCCGATCTGATTAAGGCGCGCTTTGCGCATGTATTGGATAAGGAACTGCTTGATACCAACCAGAATGCCTATGTCAACAAGGTCATGGATGCTGTTGAGCGCTCCGAAGCCAAAATCAGCAATGACCTCCGCGTTGCCGAAACCAAAACCAATGCCGAAAACAACAAACTGGCCGCTTCGGCAAAAATGCTGAATGACCAGCAGAAACTGCTGGAAGCCAATCCGGATTTGTATGCCAAACTTTATAATATCAAACAGCGTTCGGCTACGCACGATGATCCGAGGAAAGACCCGCAAACCATGATTGCCGCCGATAAAAAAGGGCAGCCCTGCCTGGCGGTTATTATGGCTGATGCACGCTTTCCGGCCGGTTTTATCGTCAGCGACGGCAAGATAAATTTCAGTCAGGATAACATTGACAAAATGACCGTGGAGATGATGCGCCAGATTATCGATTATCTGGACCGCCGCGGTATTCACGGCATTGAACTGCCCGACGGTATCGACGAAAAGCTTGCCGCCGCATATAACGAAGCAGACGGTGCCAATCGCGAAACCGAAAATGCGGCTCGTATTAATGAACAGGAAACGCCCGAAGCGGAAGAAGCGCCGATTCGGCCGCTGCCGGAAAACGACGGCCGCGAAGAGATTCCCGCTTCCGGTTATACCAATCAGGATGCGCGCGACTTTGCCAATGAGTTCGGCGGCAACGAAACCGTTATGGCGGCTCAGACCGTGGACTACGGCAAACTGGTCAGCAATATTGACGACTGGGTCTTTGGCGTCGGCGGCATGAATAAACAGAAAAATTGGACCGGTTTCAAAAGTTATAAGTTCAAAGGCGGTTGGGACTGCTGGGCTGTCTATGATCAGGGCAACTTCAAAAACGACGAACTGGACGGTAAGATCGACAAAGACGGTTATATGAAAGTCAAATATGCTTTCAAAATTTATTCCCGCGTCAAAAAGGATGACAAAGGCAACGACCGTCTGGAGATCCGTTATGCCATGCCGGGCGGCAAGAAAATTACCGATGGCTATGCCAAAGGCGTTATGCGTATGCTCAAAAAATGCGGTATGACCCATGTTAATTTTCCTGACGGTTTGCCGGAAGAAGACGAGGGAACTTTCCGTATTGCCGCCGCCAGCAACGGCTTAGTTCCGTTGTTTAAGAACCTCAGCGAAAGCAAGGTTAAGAAAATGCTTGAAGAAGCGGAAAGCAAACTGAGCGGAGCTGAATTTTTAACTTATAAAAAGAAACTGGCCGATTGGATGCAGGAATGCGCCATGGAAGATTGTGCCAAAGATGGCAAAGATTTTTCCGAACATAAGAATGCAACGGTCATTAATAATTTGCTTGGTGAATATGAGTATCAGCCATTCCGCGATATGTATGAAAAAGGCGGCGGTATCCGTACTACCTTAGAAGAAATTATTAAGAAAAACGAAAATAACAAGGGTAACCTTAAAGATGAATATGGCAACCCCATACCTTCCGGTGCTGTTAAAATTGCTGCGGCAGCCGATGCTGTTTCGGATGCGTTCAACCTGTATCGTAACTTCAATGACAAAAGTATTGCGACCATGTTGAGTGGTATAGTTGATTACAAACTTGAGATGGAACCGAATAACGCATTAAAAACAGCTAAAAAACCACAGCTGGAAAAAGATGCTGCGGAAATTCAAAAGTTGTTCGCCAAAAACTTGGCTAAAAAAGGCATAAATTTGGACATGAACAAAAAGGTTCGAGACATGAAACCTTCGGAAATGAATGCGTTCTATGAAGCCTTACTGCCGAGCAAGGAAAGAGAATTTGCCAACGAATTTGACAATGAACTTATTGCCAATTCTAAGAAAGACAGGGAAGAAAGCGAGTCTAAAATTCTCTCGAAAGTTGTCGGAAAAGCCAGCAAGCACTTCAGTACAGTATCCAAACTTCTGGAGGATAACGGAGTCAAGAAAATTTATCTGCCGGATCTGGGGTCTTATGACCATAACTTCAGCACCAATAAAGAACGTCTTATTGCCGAAGGCAGAATGAAAGGCAAAAAGCCCAGAGGTGGTCGTGGTCCGGATCGCGACTTTGATTATGACGATGATGATTATGGATATGAATAAGCAAAAACCCCTTCTTCGGAAGGGGTTTTTCATAATGTGCCGGCGGTTTAGTCGACGGGTTTGATATGCCAGATGTTTTTGGCATATTCCATAACGGCGCGGTCGCTGGAGAAATAGCCGATTTTAGCCACGTTGATAATGGCTTTTTTCGCCCATTTCTGCGGATTGGTATAATCCTTTTCCGCATCATGAAGCGCTTTGTTGAATGCCTCCAGATCGGCAAGCAGGAAGTAGTAGTCGCGGTTCAGCAGTTCTTCGTAAATAACCTTGAACAGCAGCACATAGTCCTTTTCGCAGAACATGTTGGAGTTAACGGCGTTCAGAATGCGGCGCAGGTATTCCGAGTTCTCATAACAGGCGCGCGGATTGTATGCGTTGTTTTTGCGCATTTCCTGAATCTGCTCTTCGCGCAGACCGAACAAATAGAAGTTGTCGGCGCCGACGGCTTCGCGGATTTCGATGTTGGCGCCGTCATAAGTACCGACGGTCAGTGCGCCGTTCAGGGCAAATTTCATATTGCCGGTGCCTGAGGCCTCAAACCCCGCCGTTGAACTCTGAATGCTTACGTCGGCAGCCGGGATCAGAACTTCGGCCAGCGAAACCTTGTAGTCGGGAATAAACACGACCTTAATCATGTCATTGACGCGCGGATCGTGATTGATAACATCGGCCACGTTGTTAATCAGCTTGATGATGAGCTTGGCGAAATTGTACGACGGAGCCGCCTTTCCGGCAAAGATGTAAGTCTTGGCCACGGTCGGCTTAACGTTGTCCTTGATGATGGCCAGATAATCGCCGATAACCTGTAAGATGGTCATCAGTTGGCGCTTGTACTCGTGAATGCGTTTGGCGTGGACGATAAACATGCTGTCCGGATTGACCATAATCCCCGAAGCCTTGAATATCTTTTGCGCCAGTCTGGCTTTATTCTGTTTTTTAATGTCAATAAACTGCTGAACGAATTTTTTGTCGTCCGCAAAATTGCCGATTTGTTCCAGCAGATCCAGATTGGTAATCCAATCCTCGCCGATTTTGCTCGAAATGAGGTCGGAAAGCGCCGTGTTGGCATGCAGCAGCCAGCGGCGCGGCGTTATACCGTTGGTAACGTTGGTAAATTTTTCCGGCCACAGTTCGTAAAATTCGGGAACCAGCGACGTCTTTATCAGTTCGGAGTGCAGTTTGGCAACGCCGTTGACCGAGAAGGAGCCGACGATAGACAGGTTGGCCATGCGGATAATCTGGTTGTCGCCTTCGCCGCTGACAATCGAAACCTTGCCGAGTTTTTCGGAATCGTTGCCGAATTTTTCGCGGGCGTAGTCCATAAAGCGGCGGTTGATTTCGTAAATAATCTGCAAATGGCGCGGCAGAATCTTGCCGACAATGCGCGACGGCCAGGTTTCAAGCGCCTCCGGTAGCAGCGTATGGTTGGTGTAGGCAAAAATCTTGGTCGTAATTTCCCAGGCAGTATCCCATTCCTGACCGTGAACGTCCATCAGCAGGCGCATCATCTCGGGAATGGCCAGCGCCGGGTGCGTGTCGTTCAGCTGGCAGACGACGTAATCCGGCATTTTGGCAAAGTCGTTGCTCTTTTCGAGGAAACGGCGGATAATGTCCTGAATGGCGCAGGAAACAAAGAAATACTGCTGAACAAAGCGCAGCGCCTTGCCCGATTCAATCGCGTCGGACGGATACAGCACTTTGGAAATGGTTTCGGTCTGGATTTTTTCCTTAACCGCTTCCATATAGCCGCCCTCGTTGAAAATGTTGATGTCCAGCTCGTCGTCGGTTTTGGCCGAGAACAGCCGCAGATAGTTGACCGATTTGCCGTCATAGCCGACAATCGGAAAATCGTACGGTACGCCGTAGAACTTCTGGGTGTTCATCCAGATGAAGCTGTCCTGTCCGGTTGCGGTCTTGAAGTTTTCGACTTCGCCGTAAATCGGAATTTCGACCGTGCGGTCCGGCCGGGAAAACTGCCACGGAGAGTCTTCGCCGAGCCAGCTGTCGGCCTGCTCAATCTGATAGCCGTTTTCAAATTTCTGCTTAAACAGGCCGAACTGATAGTTGATGCCGTAGCCGAAACCCGGGATGCCGAGCGACGCCATTGAGTCCAGATAGCAGGCAGCCAGACGTCCCAGTCCGCCGTTGCCCAGCGCCGGGTCATATTCGGCGTCAAAAATTTCCTGCAGGGAGATGTCCGGCATGCCGTCGATTTTGATGCTTTTCAAAATGTTAAACAGGCCGAGGTTGTGCAGGTTGTTTTCCAGCGAGCGGCCGATGAGATACTCGATTGAGAGATAATAAATTCTTTTGGAATTGACCTTGTTGTAGCGCGCCATCGTTTCATACATCTTGTCCATGGCAAATTCGCGCACGGCCAGCGCAATGGCGTTCAGTGCCTCGTCCTTGTTGATTTCGCTGGTGCGTTTGCCGATAAAGTATTTGATGTAGTGCTCAATTGACAGTTTGAGCCTGGCCTTGTCAATTTCGTTGATGATTGCAGATTCTTTCTTACTCAAAGTTTTTCCCCCTTGTTGAGCTTTAAGCCTTTATAACATACCGTTTTATCCCGACCCTACGACAAATTGTTTGAAATATGGTTAATAATATATAACATTCCTTTGACTAAAATACATTGCGGTTATTAGTTTTTTAAGATTTGTCATTGCAAAATAAGAATAATTTGTAATATACTCCAGAATAAATAAGTCTGAATTTAGAGGTGAATTTGATGAAAAAAACATTTCTGTCGGCTTTGTTGCTTGCCACGGCTTTAACGACCGGCGGTGCAAAGGCCGAAACGATTTTTGAGGCATTGAGCACGGCTTACGACACCAACCCGACGCTTCAGGCGCAGCGTGCGTATCTGCGTTCGGTAGACGAAAACGTCGCGATTGCCAAGTCCGGCTTCCGCCCCAACATTTATCTGACCGGCGGCTACTCTGACTCTGACGTTCATAACAACAATGTTCCGTCACAGACCGGCGGCGCCACGCTTTCGGCCGGCGCCAAAATCAGCCAGCCGGTGTTCAGCGGCTTTACGACCGTCAATTCGGTGAAGTCTGCCGACAGCATGGTCCGCGCCGAACAAAACAATCTGTATAATACGGAGCAGGGCGTTTTTCTCGATTCATCAACAGCCTATTTGGATGTAGTCAGAGACGAGGCGATTGTCAACCTCCAGAAAAACAACGAAAAGCTTTTGAAAAAACGTCTGGATGAAACGGTTGAGCGTTTCAATGTCGGCGAAGTTACCCGTACCGACGTTTCGCAGGCGCAGGCGCGCTATTCGCAGGCCAAGGCCGACCGCATCGCTTCCGAGGGAAACCTGCAGGCGTCGAAGGCTGTTTATACCCGGGTTATCGGCGAAGCGCCGAAAGATTTGTCCGAACCTGAAAACCTCGGCGATTTTATCCCCGCCAGCTTTCAGGAAGCTTTGGAATATACCAAGGCCAACAACTATTCCATCCGCTATGCCCGCGAGCTGCTGAATTCCAGAGTTTATGACGTTGCCGCCAATACCGGCGCCTTGCTGCCGTCGGTAACCCTGGACGGTTCGGCAACCACCAGCAAAAGCGACAGCAGCGGTTCCGCTTACGGCGCATATAACCGTGATACCAAGGTCGACGAGGTCCAGTGGGGCGTCAATATGAACATTCCGCTTTATACGGCCGGCGAAACCCGCGCCAAAATCCGCCAGAGCAAATATCAGAAATGGCAGGCGCAGGAGCTGGTTTTGGAAGCGGAACGCCAGGCTGTTTCCGACGTGACCAGCGCCTGGGAACTGATGACATCCAACAAGGCGCAGATTAAGTCAATTAAGGATCAGGTCAAGGCCAACGAAATTGCCCTCGACGGCGTTCAGAAAGAAGAAGCGCTCGGCAACCGTACCATTTTGGATGTTTTGGACGCGTATCAGGAACTGCTGAATTCAAACGTCAACGAAGTTAAGGCGCGCCGCGACTATTATGTTGCCGCCATGCAGCTGCTGCTCTCCATGGGCAAGCTGACCGCCGAAGATCTGCGCCTGAATGTAGACCTTTACAATCCCAAAAAGTTCTATAAGGAAACCAGGGATAAATGGTTGTCATTATCCGTTGATTAATCGGAAGAAATTTGATAACTTAACAGACAGTTTGTTGCAAATTATTTAGGAATTGAAAAATGGCAGAGGATACAGAGGATAAAGAAGAGTTGTCGATGGAGGACATTCTGTCTTCCATCAAAGATATTTTGATGGAAGACAACGCCGAACAGCACAAGGCTGCCCAGAAAGAAGAGCCTGCTCCTCAGGCCGCAGCGCCGCAGCCCGCTCCCGAGGTTTCCCGGCCGGCGCCTGCCGAAACCGTCGATGACGTTCTGACCCTCTCGCCCTCAATGATTGTCGAGCCGAACATTTCGACCGTCGAAGCGCAGCCGGAGACAAAGGCTGAGGAAGGTGCCGACCCTTTAGACCTTGATTTTGAACGCGAGTTCGACAGCCTGCCTGCCGAACCGGTTCTGGACGACATTGAAGCCGGGCATTCTGCGGCCGTTGACGAAGAGCCCGTCAGCTTGTCCGAAATTGCCGCGGCAGAAGACACTGAAATTGTTGAGGACAGCGAACTTCCCGATTTGAATTTTGACGAGCCGGCCGTAGATATTGATGCCGAACCCATTTTTTCGGCGGAGGACGATGCTTCGCATCAGGAAAATTTTACGCCCGCGGCTGATGATGTTTCATTGGATAGTCTGGTTGATGACGATACGCTTAACGCGATTCTCAATGCAAATGCCGATGAACCTGCGGCGGCCGCTCAGGAAGAAGAACTGGTCGAACCGACCGACAATGTTTATGACAATGCCGTAGCTGAAGCGGTTAAGGAACCCGAAGTTATTGACGCCGCTTTCGAAGAGGTTGCTCCGGCAGCCGAAGTCCCGGCGCCAGAACCTGAGCCTGCGTCGGAAGAAACGGTTTCCGAAACGGCGCCGGCGGAAAAAAGCCAACCGGAAGATCCGATTGACGTCTCGGCCGGTATCATCAGCAATTTTGCCAAGATGTTTGCCGAGCAGCAAAAACAGAAAGAAAACCCCGCCGAACGGGAAAATCTTAAGGAGCGGCTGACCGCACAGACCATGTCTGAAATAGAACTCGGCGACGGTTCGCTGACGATTGAAGCGATTGTCCGCGACGTTGTAATCGGCATTGTCGAAAAAAATCTGGCGCAGGATTTTGATTTCTCGGCGGCTGCCTCGGCGGAGATTACCCGTCAGACCCGGGAATGGCTGAGCGCCCATCTGCCGGAAATTGTCGAAGCGGCGGTCAGAAAGGAAATTGAACGAGTGATGGCAAAGGTCAGTTCTTAAGGGAAAGTCCCGGACCGGCCTGTAAATGTTTATTGCCCCCAAGCCGAACCTTGAGGGCTTTTTGCGGTTTTTATAAATTTTGCCGGAAAGAACCGGCACGGAAGCGAGGTTTTCGGAGCAGGCGAATGCAGGCTCCGGGGAGTTTCCGAAAAATTAAGACACTGAAGGAATAAAAATGTTAGAGAAAAACTACAACCCGAAAGACTTTGAAGAAAAGATTTATGCCGACTGGGAAAACAGCGGCGATTTCAAGCCCGACATGAGCAAGAACAAGGAGGCTTTTGCCGTTGTCATTCCGCCGCCGAACGTTACCGGCGTTTTGCATATGGGACACGCGCTGGACGACACGCTGCAGGATATTCTGATTCGCTATAACCGTATGCTCGGCAAAAAGGTTCTCTGGCAGCCCGGCATGGATCACGCCGGTATCGCAACCCAGATGGTTGTTGAGCGCAATCTGGCCAAAGAAGGCATTACCCGCCATAACCTTGGCCGCGAAAAATTTGTTGAAACCGTCTGGAAATGGAAAGAACAGAGCGGCGGCACCATTTGCAGGCAGTTGCGCCGCCTGGGGGCTTCCTGCGACTGGAGCCGCGAGCGTTTTACCATGGATGAGGGTTTGAGCCGCGCCGTCCGCAAAATTTTCGTAAACCTGTATAAGGACGGATTGATTTACAAGGCCAAGAAACTGGTTAACTGGGATTCCAAGTTTATGACCGCCGTTTCCGACCTGGAGGTTGTCCAGAAGGAAACCGTCGGCAAAATGTATTATTACAAATATCCGATTGAAGGCGAAGAGGGACAGTTTATCCATATTGCGACCACCCGTCCGGAAACCATGTTCGGCGATACGGCGGTTGCCGTTTCCAAAGAAAATGAGAAGCTGAAGCACTTAATCGGCAAAAATGCGATTCTGCCGATTGTCAACCGTCCGATTCCGATTGTCGGCGACGAGCATGCCGATCCCGAAAAAGGTACCGGCGCGGTTAAAATTACGCCGGCGCATGACTTCAACGACTTTGAGGTCGGCAAACGCCACAACCTGCCGCTGATAAACATTTTGAATCCGGACGCCACCCTCAACGAAAATACGCCGTTCCCGGGCATGGATACCCAGACCGCGCGTCAAAAGACGATTGAAAAGCTGGAAGAACTTGGCCTGATGGAAAAAATTGAAGATCACCCGATGGTTATTCCTTACGGCGACCGTTCAAACGTCGTTATTGAACCGATGCTTACCGACCAGTGGTTTGTCGATGCGCCGAAGCTGGCCGTCAAAGCCATAGAGGCTGTAGAGAACGGCGATATGGAATTTGTGCCGAAATCTTATGAGAAAACTTATTTTGAATGGATGCGGAATATTCAGCCCTGGTGCATTTCACGCCAGCTTTGGTGGGGGCACCAGATGCCGATTTGGTACGGTCCGGACGGCGAAATTTTCTGCGAAGAAAATGTCGAAGAAGCGCAGGCTGCCGCCGACAGACATTATGGCAGACATGTTGAGCTGACGCGTGAAACCGATGTCCTTGATACCTGGTTCTCGTCCGGTCTGTGGGCTTTCTCGACGCTGGGCTGGCCGGACAAAACCGAATATTTGGATACTTTCTATCCGACTTCGGTTCTGGTAACCGGCTTTGATATCATTTTCTTCTGGGTTGCCAGAATGATGATGATGAGCATGTACATGATGAAAAAAGTTCCGTTCCGCAAATGCTATATCCACGGTCTGGTGCGCGACGAGCAGGGCCGGAAGATGTCCAAATCCAAGGGAAACACCGTCGATCCGATGGAAACCATCGAAAAATACGGTGCTGACGCGCTGCGCTTCTTTATGGCGGCGATGGAAACGCAGGGGCGCGATATTAACATGAGCGAAAACCGTATTGCCGGTTACCGCAATTTTGCCACCAAGCTCTGGAATGCCGCCCGTTTCGGCGAGATGAACGAAGCGGTTCTTCCTGCGGATTTTGATGAAAGCAAAGTCAAAAGCGCCGTCAACAAATGGATTATCGCCAAAGCCAAACAGGCCTCAGAAGAGGTTACCGACAATCTTAACGCTTTCCGTTTTTCAGACGCGGCCAAGGCGGTCTATCAGTTTGTCTGGGGTTCATTCTGCGATTGGTATATCGAGATGATTAAGCCGATTCTCTATGGCGAAAATCAGGAAGAAAAAGCCGAAACCCGCGCTTCTTTTGCCTGGGTTCTGAAACGGATTTTGATTATTCTGCATCCGTTTATGCCGTTTATTACCACCGAACTGTGGAATAATCTGGTTAAGAGCGAGATCAAACTGATAAATTATCCCTGGCCGCAGGCGGAAGCAATTGATGCCGCGGCACTGAACGACATCGACTGGGTCATTGACTTCGTTACGGCAGTTCGTTCGCTGCGGGCCGAGATGAATCTGCCTGCCGGCGCCAAACTGACGGTCTATCTGAAAGACGGAAACAATGCCTCTTGCGCGCATCTGCAAACATTCAACCAGATTATCTGTTCGCTGGCGCGTCTGGAAAAGCTGGAATGTTTTGCCGACGGTGCCGAAATCAGCAAAGACATGGTTCAGAGCGTTTTCCGCAAGGCGGTCATTCTTTTGCCGCTGAAGGGAGTCATTGATTTTGCCGCCGAAAAGGAGCGTCTCAAAAAAGAACTGGAAGGCCTGAACAAAAACCTTGAAGGCTATGCCCGCAAGCTGAGCAACGCCAGTTTTGTTGAACGGGCGCCTGCCGCGGTGGTTGAAGAGGAAAAGCGCCGCCAGGCCGAAGCCTTGGAAAACAAGGCCAAAATCGAAGCCGCGCTGGAACGCATTTCCGGTTTTTAGGCCGCATGACAAACAAAAAAACGCGTTTCCGGTTAGGAAACGCGTTT
>ENA-OYCN01000899-OYCN01000899.1-human-gut-metagenome-genome-assembly--contig:-NODE-899-length-13308-cov-5.328756_pt1 | contig 13308 bp, 10 predicted proteins | sample MGYA00244665_ERZ652871 | MGnify/ENA primary metagenome ERZ652871 (study PRJEB26926, sample SAMN06164731) | human gut metagenome | biome: ENVO:00009003; feature: ENVO:2100002; material: ENVO:00002003...
GGAAAGTCTGCTGGTTAATTCAAATTGAAGGAATTAAATGACTATCCCTAAATTAATTAATTTATGAACTCGGGGCCGAACGATCAAAACCGCCCCTCCTTCGGATGAATAAAAGTAGTTCTATTTTTTAACTGCAATCATATCATATAGTAATGTACCATTATCTAATGGTCACCTATTCGTGACTTGGGTGCATCTGTAATTCTGCTACCGCGGGCCCTCCCCGGAGAGGACTCGAGACACTACGCCTCCAAGGAAGTACATCAAATAATATCTTGAAAAGCCGCTTCCGACATCCGTTCAAGGACCGTATCCGTTTTGGAAGCAGATAGTGGGCTCCGTTTTATCGGGCCGTATTCGACAGCCCGCATATTCAACCGCACAAGCCCTTCTCCGTTTATTTCATTCTTCAATACTATAAATTCCCTGACGCTTCCTCTCTCCCGGCAGAAAACGGCACGCCGCGACACCTCTATTTCAAGTCTTTTCTTAAAATTATTGTAAAGATAAACAAAAAAATGAAACCAACGGCTATATTCTAACAATTTTTTGACATAAAGAACAAAAGACAGATCGAAGACATTCTGATCGTGCTGCCGGGAATTCATCGGGAATCTGTATAAAAAACGCTTCGGCCCGGCAAAATATTGCCAGGCCGAAGACGAATCGGAACATTATCGACCGTTACAGCTCCTTGCGCAACCGCCGCAGAGTGACAGCGTGTGCAATCAAATCGACACCGGCCAGCAGCAGGGACAATCCCACCCAGAACACGACTACACCGACACCGATAATCGGATTGAACAGAACGAGAAACGCGGAAATAATCACGAGAATACCCAGCGTCATCGTCCAGCCGGCGCCCTTGATACCCACACCCATCATCTCGCTGGCGACGCCGACGGCCATGAATCCCCGGAAGAGGAGCCAAAAGCCGAGCACGAACGGCAGGATCGTGAAGAGCATCGACGGGGTGCACAGCAGCAGGATACCCAGCAGGATTTCGATTACACCGCCTGCGATGTACCATCCCATGCCCGACCCGGTGGGAGCCTTCGTACCCAAATACAGTTCGAAAGCGCCCGAGAGAATCACGACGATCCCGAACAGCACGGAAAGCGCGAGATAAGTGCCGCCCGGCTCGAAAAAGACGACGATGCCCACGATGAAGAAAATAATACCGAGCAACATGGAGAGCTGCCAATTGTCGATGGAGTGTCGGAATCGACCGACATCATAAATTTTATCTGCCATAATAATACGAATTTAAGTTTCTACCTGGTATCCGCAAGAAACCTGCCAAACCCGGAATCGCCTTTCGACCGCATGGATTCGGAGAGATGGAGCGCTCTTCCCATTTTTTGAATTTTTCTCTTCCGATTCTTAATTGTTATTTCTACCTTTGCCGCCGTCAATACGACTAACTTTTCAAACCAAGAAAATGGAAACAATCACAAACAGCGAGGAACTGCGCCGGGCACTCGGCAGCCGGGACCGGTCCGGCATCGGATTCGTCCCGACCATGGGTGCGCTCCACGCAGGACACCGTTCGCTGGTTGAACGCGCACGCCGGGAGTGTGCGACCGTCGTGGTGAGCGTATTCGTCAATCCGACACAATTCAACGACAAAACCGACCTGAAAAATTACCCCCGGACCCCGGAAGCCGACCTGCGCCTGCTCGAAGAGGTCGGTGCGGACTATGTTTTCATGCCTTCGGTCGAGGAGGTATATCCCGAACCCGACACCCGCACGTTCGACTTCGGCATGATCGACAAAGTGATGGAGGGTGCGACCCGACCCGGCCACTTCAACGGCGTGGCACAGGTCGTGAGTCGGCTTTTCGATCTGGTGAAACCTGCCAAAGCCTATTTCGGCGAGAAGGACTTTCAGCAGATCGCGGTAATCCGCGAAATGGTACGCCAACTGCGCATTCCGGTCGAGATCATCCCCTGCCCGATCGTGCGCGGAGAGGACGGGCTGGCGCTTTCGTCGCGCAACACCCTGCTCGATACGGATCACCGGACGGCGGCCCCTTATATATATAAGGTATTGAAGGCTGCAGTCGAAAAATCCCATCAGACGACACCCGACCAGCTCGCAGCCTGGGTTACGGCACAGGTAGAGAGCAATCCGCTGCTGAAAGTAATCTACTTTCAGGTCGTAGATGCGGCGACCATGCAGCAGGTCCGCACCTGGGAAGAGAGCCCGGCAATACAAGGCTGCATCGCCGTACAAGCCGGAGATATTCGTTTAATCGATAACATCAAATTGCGATGAAATTCCAGATCGAAGTTCTCAAATCCAAAATACACCGTGTTTCGGTCACGCAGGCCGACCTGAACTACGTGGGCAGCATCACCATCGACGAAGAGTTGATGGATGCGGCCAACATGATCGAAGGCGAAAAAGTACAGGTACTGGACGTCGATAACGGCGAACGCCTCGAAACCTATATTATCAAAGGAGAGCGGGGCAGCGGTGCGATCTGTCTGAACGGCCCTGCCGCACGCAAGGTGCAGGTGGGCGACGTCGTAATCATCGCCTCCTACGCCCTGCTGGATTTCGAAGAAGCCAAAGCCTTCAAGCCCTGGGTGATATTCCCGGATACGAAAACCAACAAGCTGATCCGGTAGAAAACTCCGGCAAACGATCGAAAATCCTGCCCCGCAACGGCAGGATTTTTTCATACGCGGTACGAACCGTCAAAAATGCCCCTAAATATTTGGTGACGCAGTCGATAACCCATATATTTGCATAAAAGTTCCCGAAAAGCGAGGACATACGCCAAACAAGTTCGGCACAGCCTGACGGAGAACCGAAAAAAACGACGCAACCTATTTTGCCGGCCGCATTTTTATGGACATAGCGCTTTCGATCGCAGCATTCCTGTTTTCGATCACAGGCATCGTCGGATGTATCGTTCCGATCATCCCGGGCGTAGCGTTGAGCTACGTGGGATTACTCTGCGCCTCCTTTTGCAGCTATTCCGAAATATCGTCCGCGACACTTTGGATCTGGCTGGCCGTGACAGTGGCCGTTTCGGTCATCGACTACTTCCTGCCCGGCTATTTCGCACGTCTGGTGGGCGGTACGCGGGCAGGGTCGATCGGGGCGACCGTCGGCATGATCGCCGGATTTTTCGCCGGCGGATTGGTCGGCGTCATCCTCGGCCCTTTCTTCGGCGCGGTCATCGGCGAGCTGATCCACGACCGCAGCGACTCGGCCAAGGCGTTCCGTTCGGGCTTCGGCTCTTTCCTCGCCTTCATCGCAGGTACGGGACTGAAACTCGTAGCCGCCATCTGGATGATCTGCCTCGTCTGGTCGGACACCTACCCTGTCGTAAAAAACTGGATCGTAACAACATTCTAAAATATAAACCGTATGAAAAAATTTCTGTTATTAATCGCGGCAACGGCCTTCGCGCTGCTTACCACGGCCTGTACCGATTCATCCGGGTACACGTACGAAACGGTCAAGAACGACCCGCTCAAGACCCGTATCTACACGCTGGATAACGGACTGAAAGTCTATATGAGCGTCAATAAGGCAGAACCGCGCATCGAAACCTACATCGCCGTGAAAGTCGGCGGCAAGAACGACCCGAGCGAAACGACCGGTCTGGCCCACTATTTCGAGCATCTGATGTTCAAGGGCACCCAACAGTTCGGCACGAGCAACTACGAAGCCGAGAAGCCCCTGCTCGACCAGATCGAACAGCTCTTCGAGGTTTACCGCAAGACGACCGACGATGCGGAGCGTGCGGCAATTTACCGTCAGATCAACAGCATCAGCTACGAAGCTTCGAAATACGCCATCCCCAACGAGTACGACAAACTGATGTCGGCGATCGGCGCTCTGGAAACCAACGCCAACACCTCGATGGACCGGACGGTCTATATCGAAAACATTCCTTCGAACCAGATCGAGAACTGGGCCAGGATCCAGGCCGACCGCTTCAAGAACGTCGTGATCCGCGGATTCCACACCGAGCTGGAAACGATCTACGAGGAGAAAAACATGTCCCTGACGGACGACAACCGCAAGGTTTACACCACGATCGGCGAAGTGCTCTATCCGAACCATCCCTACGGCAAACAATCCGTACTCGGCACGCAGGAACACCTGAAAAACCCGTCGATTACCAACGTAAAGAACTATCACACGCAGTATTACGTGCCCAATAACATGGCCATCCTGCTTTCGGGCGACTTCGATCCCGACCAGATGATCGCCACGATCGACAAATATTTCGGCGATATGCAGCCGAACGAGAATATCCCGCAGCTCGCCTTCGAACCCGAAGCCCCGATCACCAAACCCATCGTCAAGGAGGTTTACGGTCCCGACGCCGCGAACGTAACACTGGCATGGCGCACGGACAACGCCGCATCGTCCGATGCGGAATACCTGCTGTTGGCCAGCCGGATCCTCTACAACGGACAGGCCGGCATGATCGACCTCGACTTGATGCAGCAACAGAAAGTACTCGACGCCTTCTCGTACCCGGATCAGCGGGCCGACTACGGAGCCCTCGTGCTGCAAGGTCTTCCGAAAGCGGGTCAGACCCTCGACGAGGTCCGGGATCTGTTGCTCGCAGAGGTAGCGAAACTCCGCAACGGCGAATTCAGCGAAGAGCTGATCAAGGCGGTCGTAAACAATCTGAAAGTATCTACCATGCGCAAGGAAGAGACGAACGTGGGACGTGTCGAAATGTACCTTTCGTCCTTCTACAACGACATTTCCTGGAGCGACGAAGTGACCAAGCTCGACCGCATCGGCTCCATCACCAAGGAACAACTGGTGGCCTGGGCCAATGAAAAACTCGGTACCGAGAATTACGGCATTATCTACAAACGCCAGGGAGAGGACCCCAGCGTGCAGAAGATCGCCAAACCGGCCCTCACCCCGATCCAGATGAACCGCGACACCCAGAGTGCATTCCTGACCGAAATTCAAAATTCGACGGTAACTCCGATCGAACCCGTATTCGTGGATTTCAATCGCGATATGGAGATTTTCAAAACCGATTCCGGCCTCGAAGTCCTCTATAAGAAAAATGACATCAACGACCTTTTCTCGCTGACCTACCTTTTCGATACCGGCGTGCTGAACGATCCGGCGCTCAACAATGCCTTCGCTTATATCGACTACCTCGGCACCCAGGCCAAGACAGCTGCGGAGATCGCATCCGAACTCTACGACATCGCCTGCTACTACGACCTGTCGGCCAGTCAGAACCGCTGTGCGATAACCTTCAAGGGATTGAGCGAAAACATGGGACAGGTCATGGATATCTTCGAAGACCTGGTAGCCAATGCGCAGGGCGACGAAGAGATTCTCGCCAACTACAAGGCCGACCTGCTGAAAAAACGTGCAGACAACAAACTGAACCAGGAAGCGAATTTCGCAGCCTTGCAGCGTTTCGCCTTCTTCGGCGGAGAAGCTATCCAGCGCACGACCCTCAACAACGAGCAGCTCGAAGCGCTCACGTCGGACGTACTGATCGGCAAGGTCCGCGACCTGCTGAAAAAGCAGCACACCATCCTCTATTACGGTCCTAAGGACAAAGCCGGGCTGCTCGCCGACCTGAAAGCACACCACCAAACGCCGGAAGTGCTCGAACCGCTGACTCGGGGAAATATCGCGTTCCAGCCTACGGAACAGAACAAGGTCTGCCTGGCCAACTACAACGCGCCGCAGCTCTACTTCCTCCAATACTCGAACCTGGGCAAAAAATTCGACGTAGCGGTCGATCCCGCTCTGAAACTGTACAACGAATACAACAGCGGCAGCATGGGAGCCATCGTCTTCCAGGAGATGCGCGAATCCCGCAGCCTGGCTTACATGGCCTTCACGGAGTGGATCAATCCGAGCTACCTGGACGACAATTATCTTTTCGCAGCGATCATCGCCACGCAAAACGACAAAATGGCCCAGGCCATCGACGCATTCGATGAGATCATCAACAACATGCCCGAATCGGAAGCAGCCTTCAAACTGGCCAAAGAAGCCGTACTGACCAATTTGCGAACCTCGCGTACGATCAAGGACGAAGTGCTCTGGAAATACATCGCCAACAAAGATCTGGGCGTAACGGAAGACCGCAACAAAGCCATCTTCGAAAAGGTCCAGGACATGACCTTCGCCGACCTCAAAGCCGCCCAGGAACAGTGGATCAAGGACCGCAAATACACCTATTGCATCCTCGGCGACCTGAAAGACCTCGACCAGGATTACCTGCGCAAGCTGGGCCCGGTACAGATCGTGAGCCAAAAGGAGATGTTCGGCTATTAATTCCACCGACCCGATCATTCAAAACGTCTTCGGAAAAATCCGAAGACGTTTTTTATCCTCCTTTCCCCGGAGGCAAAGCAAGCGGTACGTCCTGTTTCGGATGCACCTTACTCGACCAATCGCCCGCAGCCCGAAAACAATAAACCCGGCGTCAGACAAACTGACACCGGGTTTATTTTCGGGAACCGAACGGAACCCGATCTATTTTAATACCGATAATGCTCGGCCTTGTAAGGACCCTCGACCGGTACGCCGATATAGTCGGCCTGTTTTTTCGTAAGCTGCGTAAGCTCCACACCGAGGTTATCCAGATGCAGCCGGGCAACCTCCTCGTCCAGATGTTTGGGCAGACGATACACGCCCACCTCCAGTTTCTTCTGCCACAACTCGATCTGCGCCAGACACTGGTTGGTGAACGAATTGCTCATCACGAACGAAGGATGTCCCGTAGCGCAACCCAAGTTCACCAGGCGGCCTTCGGCCAGGATAAAGATCGAATGGCCGTCGGGGAAGGTGAACTTATCCACCTGCGGTTTGATGTTGGTACGCACGGCATCCGAAGCCTCAAGACGGGCCATCTGGATTTCGTTGTCGAAATGGCCGATGTTGCAGACGATCGCCTGGTCCCGCATCCGCTGCATGTGCTCGAGCGTGATGATGTCGCAGTTTCCCGTGCAAGTCACATAAATATTACCCTCGGCCAGAGCACTCTCGACGGTCTTCACCTCGAAACCCTCCATCGCGGCCTGCAAAGCGCAGATCGGGTCGATCTCCGTAACGATGACCCGGGCTCCGTACGAACGCATCGAACGGGCACAGCCCTTGCCGACATCGCCGTAACCGCAAACGACCACCACCTTGCCGGCAATCATCACGTCGGTCGCCCGCTTGATACCGTCCGCCAGCGACTCGCGGCAACCGTACAGGTTGTCGAATTTCGACTTGGTGCAGGAGTCGTTCACGTTGATCGCAGGAACGAGCAGTTCGCCCGCCTCCTGCATCTGATAAAGGCGATGCACGCCGGTCGTCGTTTCTTCGCTCACACCCCGCCACTCGGCTACCGTTCGGTGCCATTTGCCGTTATCTTCGGCCAGAATCTTCTTCAGCGTATCGAGAATGACCTCCTCCTCGTAAGACGACGGTTCGTAATCCAGCGTCGAAGCGTCGTTTTCGGCCTTGTATCCTTTGTGGATCAGCAACGTGGCATCGCCGCCGTCATCGACGATCAACTGAGGGCCCTTCCCGCCGGGGAACGACATGGCCATCGCCGTACACCACCAGTACTCGGGCAGCGTTTCGCCCTTCCACGCAAAGACGGGAACCCCCGCTTCGGCGATGGCCGCCGCCGCATGGTCCTGCGTCGAAAAAATATTGCACGAGCACCAGCGCACGTCGGCGCCCAGCTCGACCAGCGTTTCGATCAACACGGCGGTCTGAATCGTCATATGCAGCGACCCCATGATACGCACGCCCTTCAACGGTTTCTGCGGGCCGTACTTGCGGCGTATGGCCATCAGTCCGGGCATCTCGTGCTCCGAAATCTCAATCTCTTTCCGGCCCCATTCGGCCAATGACATATCGGCCACTTTGTAAGGCAGGGACAAATCCAAAAACATACTTTTTATCATTTAATCAATTATACATAATCTCTTGCCGAATCGTCGGCTCTCGTCGGCCGCATTGCGACACCGACTCCCGCCGAAGGGAATCGAAGCCACAAAGCGGTAAACACGGCCTCCGGCCGAAAAACGGCATAAACCGCCGCACGGTCATCGCCGCCGATTCTCCGAACTCAAAATACAGCTGCGATCCCGTTCGATCTGGCGCTGCAACTCCTCCAGCGAATCGAACTTGCGCTCGTCGCGGATCTTACGCCGCAGCTCGACCCGGAGTCTCCGACCGTAGAGATCGCCCGAAAAGTCGAAAATATGGGTTTCGAGATGTCGGGGACCTCCGCCCACCGAGGGGTTGCTCCCCAGATTCGACATGGCCTTATACTCCACACCGTCGATCTCCACATAGGACTCATACACTCCGCTTTCGATCGTATCCGCATCCGCAACCTCCATATTGGCGGTCGGAAATCCCAACTCACGGCCCAGTTGCCGTCCGTGCATCACCTCTCCTTCGATCCAGACAGACATAGCCTCAAATCTTTTCGGTCAGCTTGCGCACCAGGGAAATCTGGGAGAAAAACTCCTTGGCGAAAACCCGCAGCACGGTATAAAGCGGTATGGCCAGCAGCATGCCTATCACCCCGGCCAACGACCCTGCAATCAGGATCACGAGAAATATCTCGAGCGGCTGCGCCTTGACCCGCTCGGAGTAGAGCGTCGGTTGCAGCACGAAATCATCCAGCCCCTTCAAAATCAACAGCGATCCTGCAATGACCAGCATCGTATGGCCGATCGACATCCCTTCGATCGGGGTGATGATACCCATGCAGACCGAAACAGCACCGCCGATGGTCGGACCGGCGTATGGCACGACGTTCATAACCCCCATGATAAGACCGATGAAAAAGGCATCCTGCGCCCTCATGCCGAAAGCCATCATCACCAGCGATACGGCCAACATCAACAGGAAGCTCTCGGCCAAAATCCCCCGAAAGTAGCGGAACAGAAGCACTGTAACCGAATTGAGGGCATGCGTCACGTTCTGTTGGTATCGATCCGGGAAAAGTGCCGTTACCATCGCATAGAAAAGTCCGTCGTCCCGCAGGAAAAAGAACGTGATGAACGAAATCGAAAAAAAGGCGATCACGCTCGAAACGGCCAAACTCACCACCGATGAAAACGCCGTATTGATCGTGTCGAAATTAATCAGCGACTGCAGGAACAAGATCAGCGTGTCCTTGAACGACACCTGGGTTTCGGGCAACGAGAAGAAGTGAGTGAGATAATCCTGAATACGCTGCAGCGGCTCCTCGACAGAAGTCAGCACCGTCGAAAAATCGAGGTGCGCCAACTGGTAGAGCTTGTTGGTCACCAGCGGCACGAAAAGCCCGCACATCACCGCGAAAACGATCCAGATCACCAGCAGCGTAACGAGCGCTCCGCACCAGCGCGGCACACGCCATCGCCCGATCCGACCTCGGGATATCCGGGCTACCAGCGGGCGTCCCATAATGGCCAGCACCGCCGAAACCAGAATGTAGATCACGATGGAGCTGAAGTACCACATCAAAAAGAGGACGACGGCCGTAATGGCCGCCCCCACCGTAAAACGAAGCAATGTTTGAGGTGTAATACTCATACGTACCGCAACGCGAAAACCGCCGCCAATAAGTTACTTCAACCGGGCGATGGGAGTTTGCGATCCCACGACAGGATCCCCGATCTCCACGAGCAGTTCGGTATCCTTCGGCAGAAGGATGTCGATGCGGGAGCCGAACTTGATGAACCCGCAAACCGAATTTTGCTCCACCTTCGAGCCGACTTTCATATAGGAAACGATACGACGGGCGATCAGACCCGCAATCTGACGGAAGAGCACCTCCTTGCCGTCGGGGGTTCGCACGACGGTCGTCGTCCGCTCGTTCTCGGTCGAGGACTTGGGATGCCACGCCACCAGGAAACGCCCCGGATGATACTTGAAATACTCCACGGTACCTCCGACCGGCACCCAATTCATGTGAACGTTGGTAATCGACATGAAGATCGAAATCTGCAGCATCTCCCGATCGAGGTATTCGCTCTCGTGCACCATTTCGGTCACTACGACCCGGCCGTCGCACGGAGCGAAGACCAACTCCGCATCATGGATCTTCACACGCCGCGGCTCCCGGAAAAATGCCACGATAAAGAACCAAAACAGCACAAGCAGAATGGATCCGAACCAGAGCAGTCCCGCTTCGGCATGGCGCGACATCAGATAGTACATCAGCGCCCAAAGCAGGAAACAAACGACTCCTGTCAGCCCGATAATCTTGTAGCCTTCCTTGTTTATTTTCATATTCGGATAGTAAGTTTTCTTATGAAATATACAGCAATACCAGATAAGCGACCACGAACGGCAACGAGAAAATGAGCGCATCGAAACGGTCGAGCCAACCGCCGTGCCCCGGCAGAATATTGCCCGAATCCTTCACGCCGGCCGCACGCTTGAACATCGACTCGATCAAATCTCCCAACACACCGCTCACGGCAGCGATCGCAGCTAAACAGCACCACAGCCAATAGCTACCGTCGAGCCACCATGCGGCAAGGCAACCCATGGCGATCGCACCGACGATGCCGCCGAAGAACCCCTCCCACGACTTGTTGGGCGAAATCCGCTCGTAAAGATGATGTCGGCCGACGCTGACCCCCACCAGGTAGGCGAATACGTCGTTGGCCCAAATAATGAAGATGTAGGCCAAAATCACCCAGGGATTCCAGCCACCCTTCCCCGTCAGCAGAGGCAGATAGGCCATCATCGACAAAGGCACGGCCACATAAAAGACACCTCCGAGCGTCGCCCCCACATCGGCGGCGGGGCGGGCACGCTTGAGGAACAGTTCGCAGACGAACATCAGTGGTATAAGCAAAATAAAAACCGGCAACAACCACAAGAGGACGGAAAGCGCTCTCGGCAACAACGCCACCTGCTCCGCAGAAACCGCCAGCAGGAAACTCGCCACGAAAAGAGCCGTACCCGTAACCAGTCCGAGCCATTTGAGAGGGTAAATATCCTCCCGGCGGGCCATCCGGTAAAACTCCCACATACCGCCGATGAGAATCGCCAGCAACAGCACTCCGAAACTCCACTGCGACCAAAGCACCGCTCCGACTACCACGACAGTCAGGACGGCACCGCTCAAGGTTCGCACCAGAAGATTCCTTATTTTATCAGACATAATTCAACCTTTTTCGGGTAAACCTCGTTAAACTTCAGGCGTTTCCGCCGACGATTTTCCGTCCGACACAGCGGAAGCGGCGGTTCCGGAAATCTTTTCTTCGTCCTTTCGGGGCTCGGCCGACGCAACCTCTTTTTTCCCGGCTGCCTCTTCCGCATCGCCGGATGCAGCTTTCCGCTCCGCCAAAGCCTTCTGCTCGGCCTCTTTCCGTTCCCGCAGAATATCCTTTTTCCGTTTACCGAAGATACGCTCCACATCCTCCGTAAAAACCACTTCGCGCTCCAACAGCAGTTCGGCCAACTCCTTCAAACCGTCGGCATGGCTGCGGAGCACCTCCGCCGCCATCGCATAGGCTTCGGCAATGGTATTTTTAGCCTCGGCATCGATCTGCTGGGCCGTCAGTTCGGAATAGGGCTTGGTCAGCGCCATGTCGCTCTGGCCCGTAGAGTCGTAATAGCTGATTGTCCCGACCTTCTCGCTCATACCGTAATAAGCCACCATGGCATACGCCATCTTGGTCGCCCGCTCCAGATCGTTGAGCGCTCCGGTCGAAACCTCGCCGAAATTGATCTGCTCGGACACCCGGCCGCCGAGCATCGCAGCCAGCTCGTCCATCATCTGCTCGCGCGTGGTGATCTGCCGTTCTTCGGGCAGGTACCAGGCCGCGCCCAACGACTTGCCGCGCGGAATGATAGTCACCTTGATCAGCGGACTGGCATTCTCCAAAATCCAGCTTACCGTAGCGTGTCCGGCCTCGTGATAGGCAATCACCCGCTTCTCTTCGTCGGAAATGATCTTGTTCTTACGCTCCAGACCGCCGATAATGCGGTCGATCGCCGCCAGGAAATCCTCGCGCGACACATATTTCTTATTGTGACGGGCCGCGATCAACGCCGCCTCGTTGCAGACATTGGCGATGTCGGCACCCGAAAAGCCGGGCGTCTGCTTGGCCAGGAAAGTACGGTCCAGCTCCGGATCGAGCTTCAACGGACGCAGGTGCACGTCGAAAATCTCCTCGCGCTCCTTCACGTCGGGCAATCCCACCTCGATCTGCCGGTCGAAACGTCCGGCACGCATCAGCGCCTTGTCCAGAATATCGACCCGGTTGGTCGCCGCCAGGACGATCACGCCCGTATTGGTCTGGAAACCGTCCATCTCGGTCAGCAACTGGTTGAGCGTATTCTCCCGCTCGTCATTGCCCGAGAACCCGGCGTTCTTGCCACGGGCCCGGCCGATGGCGTCGATTTCGTCGATGAAAAGAATACAGGGAGCTTTCTGTTTGGCCTGCTCGAAAAGGTCGCGCACGCGCGAAGCGCCCACGCCCACGAACATCTCCACGAAATCCGAGCCGGAAATCGACAGGAACGGCACATTGGCCTCTCCCGCCACCGCCTTCGCCAACAGGGTTTTACCCGTTCCCGGAGGGCCTACCAGCAACGCGCCCTTGGGAATTTTCGCACCGATGGATTTGTATTTGTCGGGGTTCTTGAGGAAATCGACGATCTCCATGATCTCGACCTTTGCCTCCTCCAGTCCGGCAACGTCCTTGAAAGTCACCTTTTTCGAGTTCTCCTTGTCGAACACCTGCGCCCGGGCCTTCCCCACGTTCATAATACCGCCAGCACCGCCTCCGGCACCCCGCGACATGCGGCTCATCAGGAAGAACCAGCCGCCGATAATAATGATCCAGGGAAGCATCTGAAGCAGAATCGATGTCCAGGAATTCTCCCGGTTCTCGTACACCAGCACCACCTTATTACCCGACTCGGCCGTCACCTTATCCAAATCCTGACGGAACGTATCCACCGACCCGATATTGAAAGTAAGCTGAGCCCCCGTTTCGGGCATATTACGGAAACGCGGGTCCGCAGCATCCTTACGGTACCGGTCCGCAGCATCCTTCTTAAGGTAGATTTCCGCCAGGTCACGATTGACGACCTGGATTTTTTCGACGTCGCCCTGCTCGATCATCTGCGCCACGGTATTCCAGTCGCTCTTGACCGGGACTCCGTTGCCGGGTCCGAACATCCAGTAGCCGACAATAAAAATAATGATGACGCCGTATATCCACATCCACGAAGGACGCGGCATATTCATTTTGTTGTTTATTTTCTGTTGTGCCATAAAATATTATTCGTCATACTCATAACCTGTCTCTTATACACATCTGACGCTG
>ENA-OYCN01000908-OYCN01000908.1-human-gut-metagenome-genome-assembly--contig:-NODE-908-length-13180-cov-5.010971_pt1 | contig 13180 bp, 8 predicted proteins | sample MGYA00244665_ERZ652871 | MGnify/ENA primary metagenome ERZ652871 (study PRJEB26926, sample SAMN06164731) | human gut metagenome | biome: ENVO:00009003; feature: ENVO:2100002; material: ENVO:00002003...
CCGAGATCTACACCTATTAAGTCGTCGGCAGCGTCAGATGTGTATAAGAGACAGGAATAGTTATGGTATAATTTTAAAATGACTACTGAATGCGCATGGCATATGCACCGCATAATCATATAGATTGTAGTATCAAACATTATTTTTAGCAAGGGTTAAAATGAAAAATATGAATAAATACGAAAATTGCTTATTGTGTCCCAGAAAATGTGGCATAAACAGAAGCACCGGACAAACAGGAGTATGTGGCGTTTCGTCTGAAATAAAGGTGGCGCGAGCAGCACTTCATTACTGGGAGGAGCCGTGCATATCAGGAAAAAGAGGAAGTGGGGCAGTTTTTTTCTCAGGCTGCAGCCTGCACTGCGTGTTCTGCCAGAACAGGGAGATTTCTGACGGAAAAGAGGGAAAGGTAATCAGTAAAGAGCGGCTTAGTGATATCTTTATAGAACTGGCGGGCAAAGGCGCAAATAATATCAATCTGGTCACACCAGGGCAGTATATCCCTGATATAGTGTGGGCGGTAAACGATGCAAAAAGCCGTGGCATGAAGCTTCCTATTATATACAATACGAGCGGATATGAAAATGTGACAGAGCTAAAGCTGCTTGAGGGCATAGTGGATGTGTATCTTCCGGATTTTAAATATATGGACAGTACGCTTTCGGCAAGGTATTCAAGGGCAAAAGATTATCCGTCTGTCGCAAAGCAGGCGCTTTCAGAGATGGTCAGGCAGCAGCCGGATGTCGTGATTGACGATGCGACAGGACTCATACAAAAGGGAGTTATTGTGCGACAGCTTCTACTGCCGGGACATGTGAATGATGCAAAGGCTGTACTTAAGTACCTGTATGATACATATCATGATCACGTATATATAAGCATGATGAGCCAGTTTACGCCGATTGCATTAAAGGATTATCCTGAGATAAACCGCACAGTGACAAAGAGAGAGTATGAAAGACTTGTTAACTATGCCCTCGAAATAGGAATCACGAATGCATTTATACAGGAGGGTGACGTGGCAAAGGACAGCTTCATCCCGGCATTTGACTGTGAGGGAGTATGATATTTACCGTTTTTCTTAATAAAATAGTAAGAATTGGCAGGCAAAAATGACTGGATTTTGTGACACCGGTGTAGTACTATGGTTATGTGATATTTTTTAACTGTGAAGGTACTGAACAGTTACGATATTATGTTATTACTCACATCCCGGTGTGACAGACTATAATGTTTTTAATCACACAGGATACATTATTCAATAGAGGATACATTGATGAAAAATATAGGGGAACAGCAGATAATAATTGAATGTCCGAATACTATCTTTCATCTATACATCGACAGTGAGGATGAGCTTTTAAAGGTTAAGGTGTTTATGAACAATATGAAGCATGTTGATTCGATAAGTCTGCATGATATATACAACTGGTGCAACAGACAGCATGTGCAGTACACGACGACATTTAATTATGACAGTAAAATGACCTGGACAGAAATGATAAAATCCTACATATTTTACTTCAGACAGAAGCTTAGATATGTAAATAATAGTGATAGGATGATAGAAACATGAGATACCCTGAATTTCTAAAGGATAGAGGAACAATAGGCTTTGTGGCGCCCTCGATGGGCTGTACAACAGAGCCGTACAGGAGTGCCTTTGACAATGCCATTAAAAGGTTTCACAGCATGGGTTATAAGACGATAGAGGGACCTAACTGCAGGTGCGACAGTGGCATAGGTATCAGCAATACACCTAAGAAGTGCGCAGAAGAGCTGAACGAGAGCTATGCTTCTGTTGACAGTGATGTGCTTATATCCTGTGGTGGTGGCGAGCTGATGTGCGAGGTAGTGCCTTATATTGATTTTGAGCGCGTGAAGCAGTCAAAGCCGAAATGGTACATGGGCTATTCCGACAACACTAATTTCACATTTTTGGAGGCTACTATTGCAGATACAGCAGGTATTTACGGGCCGTGTGCGGGCAGCTTTGGCATGGAGGTGTGGCATGAGTCACTTACCGATGCATTTAATCTGCTTTGTGGCAGGCAGCTTTCATTTACCAATTACCCTATGTGGGAGAAGGAATCGATAAAGGATGAGAATGCTCCGTTTGTGGGCTACAACCTGACTGAAAAGTCGTGTATCAGCTCTATTCCTGCGGTGGCAAAGGAAAGCAGGCTTACCATGAGAGGCAGGCTGCTTGGTGGCTGCATGGATTGTCTTATCAATCTGCTTGGTACATCGTTTGACCATGTAAGGGAATTTAATGAGCGCTACAGTGATGATGGTATCATATGGTTCCTTGAGGCTTGTGACCTTAATGTGATGGGCATGAGAAGGGCTATGTGGCAGATGAAAAATGCAGGATGGTTTTCAAATGTAAAGGGTTTTCTTATCGGACGCCCGGCGCACTTCGGAGAGGAAATGTTTGGCATAGACCACAGACAGGCGCTTTCATCACTGCTTAGAGAGTTTAATGTGCCGATCATCATGGATCTGGATATAGGTCATATGTCGCCGATGATGCCTGTGGTATGCGGAAGCATGGCCGATGTCAGCTTCGACGGAAGCAACTTTACAATTTCGTATGATATAGAGCAGTAGATTGGAGGAAAAATGATTAGATCAATAAAGAAAAAAGCAAAGAGTATTGTATGTAGCGTGCTTGCTGCGGTGACACTGTTTACAATGAATCCGGCTGTATTTGCAACAGAGACAGCTACGCAGACTGATACAGTTTCAAGCGTTGATGTATCAGGCAGTGGCAGCAGTGACGCAACTGATAAGAGTAACACAGACAGTACTGCAGACAGTACAACGACAGCCGGCAGTGAGGCAAACGACAAGGTGACCATCAGCAAAAATGATAAGCCATACTTAAGTCTTGGAGCAGACCTCACACCGGATCAGAGAGCGACAGTGCTTGGATTTATGGGAATCGAGCTCACTGATCTGGACAAATACGATGTGGTCTATGTAAATAATGATGAGGAGCACAAGTACCTCGATTCATACATCAGCAAGAGCGAGATTGGCACAAGGTCACTTTCCTCAGTACTCATTACAGAGGATAAAAAGGGTGCGGGTCTTAGTGTTTCCACACACAATATCAATTATTGTACGGTAGGAATGTACAAGAATGCGCTTGCCACAGCAGGCATAGCTGATGCTAAAATCATAGTCGCAGGACCTTTCCCTATTTCCGGAACGGCAGCACTTGTAGGCACACTAAAGGCATACGAGGAGATGACAGGCAAGAAGCTTGACGATAAGGTGACAGACGCAGCGATGGATGAGCTTGTCACAACAGGAGAGCTAAACAAGAGCATTGACGGCGATTCGCAGGATATCGAGGCAATGATTGCAGACCTAAAGAAGCAGCTTGCCGATGGAAGGCTCAAGGATGAGAGCCAGATAAAGGATGCGATAAAGGAGGCTGCAAAGGATTACGACCTGAAGCTTTCTGATGATGATATTGCAAAGCTGACATCGCTTCTTAAGAAGCTTAAGGATGCCAATATCGACTGGGATTCAGTCATCAACCAGGCACATGACTGGGCATCAAAGCTTGGCGATAAGATAAATGACCCGGGCTTCTGGGAAAAGATTGGTAACTTTTTCATGGATTTATGGGATAAGATAAAATCCCTGTTCAGCTAGAAAAAGATACAGGAGACAGTAAGAAAAAGCAGAATATGAATCAGACAACTCCCTGAAACGTAAGCATTAACTGCAAGTTGAAGGGAGTTTTTTATATTATGATTAAATGGTCAAAAGGTATCATCGATGCATGCTTGCATGCAATTCGATGTATACCTTAAAAAAAATAATAAATTTCTGCAGAATACATTGATACAAAGGTCATATTCTATTATAATTAAATGGATAATGGATTAATGTAAACAATGCACATAAGAAAGATGGGATTTGATGATAAAGATAAATAAATTTCTGGCAGCCTCTGTCGTTACATTGTCATTAGCTGCATGTGACCTGGCGCCATACAGCAGCATAGCAGTCTATGCGGATCAGGCGGCTAAGGTTGTGTGTGATGAGAGATACTGGGTAGCGGCGAGAAGCGGACCGGGAACAGAGTATGAGCTGGAGCACAAGCTTTCAAATGGCAAGGATATTACTATTCTTGAGCAGACCACAGGTGCAGACGGCAAGGTGTGGTACAAGGCAAAGTACAATCTGGCAGCAAATAATGAGGAGTGTGTCAGCTATATAAGGTCTGATTTTGTATCAGCAGGTACCGGCACAGCTGCATCAGACAATGCGCAGACAGGGGATGCTTCGGCAGACACCGGCAATGCGGATGCCATACAGCAGAATAATGAGGAGCAGCTTGCCCTTGCAACCGCATCGGGAGCATATGCTACAGGTACGATTACAGGTGGCAATGTGTATGTCCGCAATGCAGCAGGCACATCCGGCACTACCAAGGTTGTCTCACTCAACTGGAACCATCAGGTTGACATAATAGGAGAGACCAGGGTAAACGGTGTGGTCTGGTACAATGTCAAGGGTACTTTAAACGGCAAGGCATTTACAGGCTGGACTATCAGTACATACATAAAGGTGACATACAATAATAGCGGAGACAATACCGATTTTGTCACGGCTATGAAGAATGCAGGCTTTCCTGACAGCTATATTCCAAACCTTACAGCTCTTCACAATAAGTATCCAAGCTGGACATTCGAGACTGTAAATACAGGTTTGAATTGGGATACGGTGATTGAAAATGAAAGTGTAAACGGACTTAATCTGGTATCCAAATCAGCAGACAATGCCAAGAAATCCACAGCTGCAGGAGCATATAACTGGTCAACAAATACGTGGGTTGAGTACGAACCGGGATGGGTGTCAGCAAGCAGTGCCTATATTGCTTATCTCATGGATCCAAGGAATTTTCTTGATGAGACCAATATTTTTCAGTTTCAGAGTCTGGCATACAGTCCGAATGAGGCACTTGAAGGTGTTCAGTCCATAGTAAAAGGCACATTTATGGAGGGAACAAAGACCTATTCCAACAATGGTGAGAAAATTAATTATGCAAGCACATTCATGGATGTGGCAAAGAGCAGTGGAGTAAGTGCATACCATATAGCATCGCGTTTAAAGCAGGAGCAGGGACAAAAGGGAACGAGTCCTCTTATTTCGGGTACATATTCCGGATACGAAGGATATTATAATTATTTTAATTTTAGTGCAACCGGAAACACGAAGGATAAGATTTATAAAAATGGTCTGTCTTTTGCCAAGAAGCAGGGCTGGAATACAAGAGTAAAGTCCATAAGCGGCGGAGCTGTAAAGGTGGGCAGCAATTATATAAATAAGGGTCAAAATACACTGTATTTTGAGAAGTTTAATGTAGTAAATACAAGCTCGCTGTATTTACATCAGTACATGGGCAATGCCACAGCGGCTCTTACTGAGGGACAGAGTCTGGCTAAAGGATATTCAGACAAGAATCAGGCTTTTGTATTTAAAATACCTGTATACAACAATATGCCATCGTCAGCAGTGGGCTTCGATAAAGCTGGCGATACCAATAACTATCTGCAGTCGCTTGCGATAAGCGGTGTAACACTCACACCGGCCTTCAATGGAGCGACAACAAGCTATTCAGCAGTTGTTTCAAATGCTATAAGCTCAGTGACTGTTTCGGCAGATGCAGTTTCAGGAAACAGTGGTGTTTCAGGCACAGGAAGCTATTCGCTTGCTGTCGGAAATAATACAATTAAGGTAAAATGCAAGTCGCAAAGCGGTGATACGAGAACATACACTATCAATATAAACAGGCAGGCGGCATCTGCAAATAATGCAGGTGGCAATAATAATCAGAACAATAATAACCAAAATAATACAGATGTAAACATAACATCAGGTAAATACAGTATAGGTACTTATATTACAGGCATTGAGCCTGGAACCGGTGCAGCTGATTTTGTGAAGAATATAGCAGTATCAGCATCAGGTACTGTAAAGCTTCTGACAAGCTCAGGCTCAGAAAACAGCGGAAAGGTTGCAACAGGCAATAAAGTGGCTGTTTATGATGCTTCGGGTAACCTGAAAAAGACATATGATATTGTTGTATATGGAGATATCAATGGTGACGGTGCTGTAAATGCCCTTGATATGATTAAGCTCAACAGACATATTTTAGGAAAGGGAACACTCACAGGTGCTTATCTGGAGGCAGCTGATGCCAACAGAAAGGGCGATGGTGGAAATGCCCTTGATATGATAATCATGAACAGACACATACTGGGCAAATCAAAGATATCGCAGAATTAGAAATGTGAGGAAAAATATGAAGAAATTATTTGGATGTATATTATCACTTGTTGTGGCGGTGATGCTTGTTTTCACACCTGCCGAGCATGTATATGCGCAGGGACTTGGATTAAGTGTCAGCTCAAGCTCTATAGCTGTTGGAAAAACAGTTAAGGTGACTGTTTCCATGCCGTCTGGATATTTTGGTACTGTAGTTATCTCAAGCGCTGACGAGGGAGTACTGAGTAACGGAGGGGATGGTGTAGCCAATATTGGTGACGCCGCAGGATATCCCACATCGCAGTCATTTTCATTTACGGCGAAGGCTGCAGGAAGCTGCACTATAAAGGCATATTGTACAGTTGTAGGAGATGCAGAGGGCAACGATGCCGGAGGTATAATTACCGGTGCCAGCACGAAAGTGACGGTAACAAGTGCTTCATCAAACAATGATTCAAACAGCAACAAGGATAACAAGGACAATTCCGGCAGCAATACCGGCAATGACAGCAATGCAAATAAAGATAATGAAAACAAAGAGGAAAAGAAATCCTCAAACGCATCTCTTGGTTCGCTTGTTATCTCAGCAGGTACGCTTTCCCCTGAGTTTTCTGCTGCGACAAAGGATTACACAGCTACAGTAGATTACAGCTGTTCAAGCCTTGCGGTTACAGCAAATCCGGCTGATTCCAAGGCGAGTGTGACATCGGTCACAGGCAATGATTCACTTGAGGTTGGAGAGAATACGGTCAGCGTTGTTGTGACAGCAGAGGACGGCAGCACAAGCACATACAATATAGTTGTTACCAGAAGAGCCGAGGATGATCCGGAGAATGCAGATAAGCAGGATAACTGGAAGAAGTTCGATATAAATGGCACAGAGTGGACTATGGTAAATGACATTCCGGAGGATGTTGTTCCTGAAGGCTTTGAGCACTCAAAGACAGTGATTGACGGACTTGAATACAATACCCTTCATGGCACCTTTGGTGATATCACGCTTGTGTATTTACAGTCGGAAAGCGGCAATGGGCTTTTTGTATATGATGCAGCACAGAATGCAGCATATGAGTTTGTCCGTATCAATTCAGAGTCACATTTTATAGTGGTTTTACTGCCTAAGGTGGATGATGTGCCTGAGGGATATAATGAGGTATCACTCTCCATAGAGGGCAAGGGTGTGGCAACAGCCTACCAGACCAAAGTCGAAAAAACCGATGATCAGACAAAGGATTTTTACCTCGTATACGCTATGAATGACAATGGTGAGAGTGGCTGGTACACATATGATAGTGTAGATGGCACATATATGAGAACCAAGCTCAGTACACCTACAGTGGCACAGGATGAAAACGATACAACAAAGAGCGAGCTTGTCCCGGGAATTGCCAATAAATATCTTGTTTTAGCTGCAATACTGGTTCTTATTATCATTATTCTGTTACTGTTGCTTATGGTATCAGCTGTGAAAAACAGAAAATATAAGGCAATGGACTATCATGATGACGATGATGATGTAGATGATGCAGCAGAAGATGTATCAAATGAAGCTTTGGAAGAAACAACTGATGAAACTGCGGATGAGATAGCAGATGAGCTGGAAGAAGAGGTTACAGAAGAGCCGTTAGATGAAGTGGCAGAAGAAGCTGCAGAAGAGTCGGTGGATGAAGTGGCAGGAGAAGCTGCAGAAGAGTCGGCAGGTGAAGCCGCAGAAGAAACAGCAGATGAAGCTGTAGAAGAGCCGGCAGATGAAGTCGCAGAAGAAACAGCGGAAGATGCTGCAGATGAGCAAAAGATGGCTACGGATGAAAATATATCAAATGCATCCTATGTCGGAAGAACCGTAGAAATTACACCTGATTCTAAGAAAGCTGTTGAGAATGAAAACTCTGAGTTTGATTTAAAAGACGATTCAAGGCAGGAAAACGTTTCTGACACAGAAAACGATGCTGATGAGGATGCTTTAAAGAATCAGCTTCAAATGGCACTTGATGGCTTTGTCAATGATGGAAATAAGCCGTCTGAGACTATAGACAGCAGTGCAAAGGATGACAATGAAGATGACAGCGAAGATGATGATTTGCAGTTCATCGACTTAAATTAGTGAATATGACTGGAGGATATGACTTGAAACCATATACAAGTAAGGCTAAAAAAGCAATAGATTTGGCTGCACGTATATCAAAGAAAATGAATTACAGCTATGTTGGAACAGAGCACATACTGGCTGGCCTTATAAAAGAGGGCACCGGTGTGGCAGCTGAGGTTCTAACAGCCTGCAATGTGGAATATGATAAGCTTATTTCGATGATTGAAGACCTGATTTCACCGGGGGCTAACATCGAAGTGATGGACAGGGATGGCTATTCACCAAGGACACAGAGAGTATTGGAGCGTGCATCGGAGGAAGCCGATAGATTTGAGTGCAATGAGATAGGTACAGAACACTTGCTGATGGCTATAGTACTGCAGGGAGACTGTGCAGCTGCAAGACTTTTAAACACCATGGGTGTTAACAGTCAGAAGATGTTTATAGATATTCTTGGTGCGATGGGGGAGGATCCGTCTGCATACAGGGATCTGATGAAAAGCTACGGTACATCATACAATTCTGCGACTCCTGTATTAGATCAGTATTCCAGAGATTTGACAGATATGGCAGAGGCAGGGCTTCTTGACCCTGTTATAGGCAGAAAAAAGGAGATGGAGCGTGTTATCCAGATACTTTGCCGCCGTGGCAAAAACAATCCATGTCTGATTGGAGAGCCGGGAGTGGGCAAGACCGCTATAGTAGAAGGACTTGCGCAGGATATAGTCAGTGGCAATGTTCCGGATATTCTTTTGGGAAAGAGACTGGTTTCTCTTGATATGTCCGGGCTTGTAGCCAAATCAAAGTATCGTGGTGAGTTTGAGGAGCGTATCAAGAAGGTGATAAGCGAGGTTTCAAATGCCAAAAATGTACTGCTTTTCATTGATGAGCTTCACACTATAATAGGTGCAGGAGGAGCAGAAGGCTCGTTAGATGCATCTAACATATTAAAGCCTGCGCTTGCCAGAGGCGAGGTACAGGTAATCGGCGCCACTACCATAGAAGAGTACCGCAAATACGTGGAAAAGGATGCTGCGCTTGAGCGCCGTTTCCAGCCGGTGATGGTTGAGGAGCCGGGTGTGGATGAGACAATAGAGATACTCACAGGATTAAAGGGACTCTATGAAAAGCATCATGGTGTCATCATAACAGATGAGGGTGTGAAAGCGGCAGTAAACCTTTCTGCACGATATATAAATGACAGATTTTTACCTGATAAGGCGATAGACCTGATGGATGAAGCGGCAGCCAGGATAAGGCTTAAGAATCTGACATCATCTGACGAGCTGCTTGCTCTGAAAAAAGAGATAACAGATAAGCAGAACCAATTGGAAAATGCTTTGTCGAAAGGAGATCTCGCAGCTGCCGGCGCGCTTATGTCAGAAAAGGAAGTACTTGAAAATAAACAGCAGAAGCTTATGAAAAAGAACCGTCGCACAGGAGCCAAAAATCAGCCTGTAGTCGGCGAAAATGAGATAGCGGATGTAGTATCGGGATGGACCAAAATACCTGTAAATAAGCTTACAGAGTCAGAGGCAGGACGACTTGCAAAGCTTGAACAGATACTTCACAAGCGTGTAATAGGACAGGAGGAGGCTGTTTCTGCTGTCGCAAAGGCAGTCAGACGAGGCCGGGTTGGTTTAAAGGATCCTAAGAAGCCGATTGGCTCATTCCTGTTTTTGGGACCGACAGGAGTAGGTAAGACGGAGGTGTCAAAGGCGCTTGCTGAGGCTGTCTTTGGCAAAGAAGATGCCATGATACGTGTTGACATGTCAGAGTACATGGAAAAGCATAGTGTTTCAAAGATGATTGGTTCACCACCGGGATATGTGGGCCATGAGGAGGGCGGACAGCTCTCAGAGAAGGTCAGACGCAATCCTTTTTCTGTTATACTGTTTGATGAGATAGAAAAAGCACATCCTGATGTGTTCAATATACTTTTACAGGTGCTTGATGATGGTAGAATCACTGATTCACAGGGGCGCACGGTTGATTTCAAGAATACAATAATCATCATGACATCAAATGCAGGAGCTTCTTCTATTATAGAGCCAAAGCGCCTTGGCTTTGGCGCTGGTGAGGATGAAAAGCAGGATCACGAGCGTATGAAGAACAGTGTCATGGAGGAGGTCCGCCGTATATTTAAACCTGAGTTTTTGAACCGAATCGACGAGACTATTGTATTTAGAGCTCTCAGCAAGGATGATATGAAGCATATAGTGACACTTCTTGTAAAGGAGCTTAAGAAACGCTGCAAAGAGCAGCTTGATATAGAGCTCACAGTGCGCGACAGCGCAAAAGCCTTTATCGTGGACAAAGCCTATGACAGAAAATATGGCGCAAGACCTCTTAAACGAAAACTTCAGGAGGAGATTGAAGACCGTATGTCAGAGGATATTATTACCGGCAAAATTAAGCGCGGCAATAAGGTAATAATTTCTACGAAAAACAAACAAATTTCATTGACTGTTGAGTAGAATTGGATTTATAATTAATATATCAATATAGCTACGGGAGGATAAAAATGGCTGTAATAAGTGAATTAATCCGTACTGAGGAAAACGGAAAGCTCAGCTTCGGAGATTATACATTGGCTGCAAAGGCAAAACTTGACAATTTTGAGAAGGATGGAGATATCTACAAGGTAAAGACCTTTAAGGAGATTACAAAGCTCGAAAGAAACGGACTCTTTGTATACGAGTCTGTTCCGGGAACAGCGGTTATGGATTTCGAGGAGACTGCTGATACAGTGACATTTACTGTGGAGGGACCTGAGGATGCTCAGATTACTCTTGGCCTTGAAGAGGAGACAGAGTACGAAATTGATATAGCTGGAGCTGTTGCAGGTACTATGAAGACAAATCTCGGCGGCAAGCTTAGCTTAAGCGTAGAGCTTGAGGGTGTTGATTCAGTCGATATCAAAGTATCAAGAAAATAGAGCATATTTTTTAGCCCGGTGAAAGCCGGGCTTTTTGTATTTTATAAAGGAGAACAATATGGCAAAAGGAAAGACCTCTGTATTTTTCTGCCAGGAATGTGGTTATGAATCGGCAAAATGGATGGGACAGTGCCCGGCCTGTAAGGAATGGAATACATTTGTAGAGGAAACCGTAGATAAAAAGTCGATAAGTTCGTCGGGAAAAGTAAAAAAAGAATCAAAGGCGGCACAGGTTCTGCCTCTTTCGGCAGTAAAAAGCGAGAAAGAGGAGCGTATAGTGACAGGTATAGCCGAGTTTGACAGAGTGCTTGGTGGAGGAATTGTGAGAGGGTCACTTGTGCTTGTGGGAGGAGACCCGGGTATAGGAAAATCCACGCTTCTACTTCAGGTATGCAGGGAACTTTCACAAAAAAATGTGCCATTACTTTATGTGTCAGGTGAGGAATCCCTGCATCAGATAAAGATGCGTGCCGACAGACTTGGTGATTTTACGGATTCACTGGAGCTTTTATGTGAGACAAGTCTTGATATAGCAAAGGACGTGATTCAACGAAAAAAACCGGAGGTTGTTGTAATAGATTCCATCCAGACTATGTACAATGAGGAGATAGCGTCGGCACCGGGCAGTGTATCACAGGTCAGGGAGACAACCGGAGTGCTTATGCAGCTTGCAAAGACTCTGGGTATTTCTGTTTTTATAGTAGGACATGTGACAAAGGATGGTGCGGTTGCGGGGCCGAGGACGTTAGAGCATATGGTTGATACTGTGCTTTATTTTGAGGGTGACAGGTATGAGTCGTACAGGATACTTAGAGGCGTTAAGAACAGATTTGGTTCGACCAATGAGATAGGCGTATTTGAAATGAAGGCGGAGGGACTTGTTGAGGTGGAAAATCCGTCGGAGTATATGCTTAGCGGTAAGCCCGAGGGAGCATCAGGATCAATTGTCACATGTTCCATAGAGGGAAGCCGCCCGATACTTCTCGAGATACAGGCTCTTGTATGTCACAGTTTTTTTAATAATCCAAGGCGTACAGCAAATGGTACAGATTATAATAAAGTTAATCTACTCATGGCGGTCCTTGAAAAAAGAGCCAACCTGTCACTGTCAGACTGTGACGCTTATGTGAATATAGCAGGCGGTATAAGGATGAACGAACCGGCGATAGACCTTGGGATAGTGCTTGCAATCGCATCAAGCAAAAAGGATATTATAGTGCGTGAGGATACCATATGCTTTGGAGAGGTGGGCTTAAGCGGAGAGGTACGCGGAGTTACCATGTCCGAGCAGCGTGTGGCTGAGGCAAAGAAGCTTGGCTTTAAAAAGTGTATTGTTCCCAAAGTGTGTCTTGCAGGAGTGTCGCATATTAATGGAATTGAGATTGTCGGTGTGGCAAATATCAAGGAAGCGATAGAGGCTGTCAGATAGTAATTGCGAGAATTGTATATAATAAACAGACAATTTAGAAAATTTGTGTTTTTTAAGGTAGTTTTACTACTTTAATTAATTGCAGAAAATCCGTTGACATATGTGTGCCGGGATGATATTATATCAAAGCTGACTCGCGGGACACATTGAGTTGTAGAGCTTGTGAGTTACATTTTACAGACATGACTTTATAGATATTGCTTTGAAAATAAGTTAAAAAAGTTATGAAAAAAAGTTCTTGACAAATGAAAAACATTTTGATAGAATAAACAAGCTGTCGCAAGACAGAGAACTTAAAACAAAGTTCAAAAAAATAAAAAAGTGCTTGACAAACGAACAGCGATTTGATAAAATAAACAAGCTGTCGCAAGAGAGCAAAACAAAGAACATTGATAACTGAACAGTGAGAAACCTTGAAAGATTTTGAGAATCAATC